>MDTB01118183.1_pt1 | contig 14243 bp, 3 predicted proteins | sample 811161 | NCBI WGS metagenome assembly MDTB01 (sample SAMN05326650, study PRJNA326480) | marine metagenome | isolation source: seawater | place: Mediterranean Sea | collected 2009
GGTGGAGGTATAATAGATGCAATTAACGCATTATACATGCATATATATATAATTTTTACTGTAAAAAAAATACTCGTATATATTACAAAACCCTAGGTTGTTTTAATATTGGTATTGAAATTATTATCACCATCATCATCAATACTGATGATGTCATTATTATTATCATCTTTAGTATTAATTTCAACAATTTCTTTCTTCTTTTTCTTGTAAAGCAATGACATATCAATATTTTTTGCTGCAAATCTTTCTTTACAGAAAAAAACATATTTTACCTTTGGTAATTCTCTATTTTGCTTTTGGCGTTGATATTCGTTCCTTGACATTGCAAGTACAAAGCAGGTACCTGTGATTTCAGTCAATTGCATCCATGTGACTTTTGTTTCCTCTAGCAACTCATATCTTTTCCAAAAATCTGTTCGCACTTTATGTCCGACTTTCTTTAAATTTTTAAACGTCCAAAATTTCGAATATGCAATCCAGACACGTTTTAAACGATCCTTACAGATGGCAGAAACGCTTATAGGGGTTTTAGGACCAAGAATGGTTTTAACCATCATTAACCTTCCACTATTATGAATTTTAAAAGGCACATATGTTAAATCCCAGCTAACACTTACATGTTTATAAAATTCACACGGCAATTCAGGCTGTTCTAGGTTTGAGATCATTTTGCATTTGTCACAACGAGAAGGCATTGGCATGTAGTGCTTCTCACATGTTTTAATAGATACGTTTGATGGGACTTTTTTAGGAGGCACAGCAATAAAACCACCAAGGCATTTAACATTTGGATCCTCTTCGATGTCCTCCAATTTTGAACGATATCGTTCTTGAAACCTCAAATGTGATATTAAGCCTTTCTTTTGTAAAAATCGTTTGCCAGTAATTCTAGATACATATTTCTTCCCGACCTCTCCTTTAGATTTGCTATAACGCATTTGTGCTTTTGTGAATTTTCTCCATGGGACATCCTTAGGCCAAAAATAATTTAAACTTTGATCCCCATCTGGGGCTCTACTAACTAAACGTGGTTTATTAGTATGTTCTGATTCTTGATGCAGCCTAGCAACTCGTGGATCCGTAAATGACTTCCCACAACCTGGATGCGTACATACAAATGGCTTTGTCATGCGATTGACTGCGATAATGTCATCTTTTACTTTCAAGGGCCCAGTTGCAATATCATGGAAACGTTCGTTAATAGATAATACATTTAATTGTTTGCCAATATCCGGTAATAGCTCGGCGTCCATATTACCACGTCGCTGCAATTGAACACTGTATGGCCTTGGCATATTTTCACTGCTGCCATCCACTGCCATGCTTCCACCAACTCCTAAACCAATCATAGAATCATCTTTAAAACCTTTCACGACCCCAAGTTGTAAAAGCGTTTTTGCCCGTCCAACATCCTTCGCCAAATCTCTCACTGTTGGGAATATATTGCCAGCAGTTGATGGTCGAACTAAATTACTATCATCACTTATTTCATCTAAACGAGGTTCATCGTCACTATCCTCGTCTCCTTTTTCCTCAATGTTATGAAACGTTGAATTGGATGCTCTACGATGGAAACCAAGTTTTTTAAGCTTTTTATCTAACCATAATGAACGTTTTGGCATTGGTTCTAGGTGTGTTTCGACCATTTCTTTTCTCCCCTTATCGATTGGTAACTCATAGTGTAACGTCCCTAAACGTAGGCTGCTAACTATTTTTTTCCAATGCCTATCTAAAAAGGTAAAAATGTTATATACATATTGTGCAAATAATTGATCATTTTCTAACAGTCCTAATTTTCTATCAGAAAAGGCCAGCAAAACTTCAATGAACATATCCACCATATCTGTTCGCATTTGAAGTGTTTTTCCACCGATAAATGGCAATGGCCGGGTCAATGTAAATTTTGTTTCATAAACTTCTAAGTTTGACACGTTTGCTGCTACGCCAGGTAATAAATCTTGCTCCTCATCCTTTGCCGCATTGACTCGTTCTCGTATACCAAATGATGTTGAACGGGGATCACTTTTCAATTCTCTCTCAACTTCTGCCTTCTGAAATGCTATTTCTTCTAACTTCGCCTCTGCTTGTTTTGACAATTTAGCAGGTGCTTTGACATCGCCCACAGATGTTAAGTGTCCACTACCATGTTCAGTTGGTAAAGCAAAGCCGGTTTTAGTTGAACGAGGTTCTGTACAATCGTTCCACCCTGTGTCCCCATTAAGATCATTTAACACATTTTCGCTAGTTGTTGCGATGGATCCGATAACATGTTTGTACAGCTTAATGTACGCAATCGATCCCGTATGGTCAGCTTTCGTCGTCTTTTCCATTGGTTCAATTTCCATTCTTCCAGCAACTCTATCGTCTACGTTGTTCAATGTTGCCTTTAAATCTTTATACGTATACGCCGTTTCAAAGATTGTGTCTGGTAATTTTGATCCCTTTATACCTTCAGGTATAAACCGGTCACCTTCATATTCTAACATGAACTTTAATTGACTCTTTGTATATGCTTCTCCTTCTTTGTATTCCTTATCCATTCTTGGCAACGGTTCTAACAAATGCATTGTTTTGTAATGCCCACATTCACACACCTCGGAATAACCTAAATAACCACCACTCGGCTCTTGTTTAAACTTGTGACAGTTGCATTTTAAACACGATTTATGAGTCACGCATAATGCACACCCCCATGCTCTATGTCGCGTGCATGGACTTGTTTGGGCCAATACGTATGTTAAAAAATTCTCATAGTTTACCCAGCCAACTTGTGAAGGATCAAATCGTTGGGTCAATGCCGTGACTTGGTCTGGGGATAAGTAGTGCCCACATGCATGTAATGCCTCCCGAAATTGACGTTTTGATATGACACCACTAGCTTCAGGGTCGTACCGAAGAAAATATTTCTTTGGCCAACGACGTTTTGCTAACTTTAATTCTTTTTTCTTCTTCTTTAATTGATCTGCAGTTGCTAACGAATAATCTGTATTCTTTAATTTTGAGCCTTTATCTACAACTTCAACACCTTCTACACCATCTTTACACATTGTTAAGTATCTAATTAACTTGATGGTACTAGAGTCGCTTTTACCACCAAGTTTGTCAGCTGGTATAATCGCAGGTCTTCCACCACCTTGAACATCATACGCACTCCGTGGCATAAACTGTTCAAATGCTTTACGTGGTAACGTTGGTTTTAACCAATTCCATGCATTATGTAACTTAAGCCTTTCCGGCTCTACTTTTTCCCGACGATCCCGTTGTCCACGCCATACTCGTTGAAATAATTTTGTTGCATTTAATCGTGGTATAACATCAGAGCCAAAGTATTTGCGGGCAATAAAACCTCTAGTTCGCCGTTGAAACCATTGTATAGCAAAATGATACTTTGCAATCCAAATTGCTTGCCGTTTTGCTTTTTGCCTTCCTAAAAATCCACGAATATTTCTTTGTAGCAAAAACGCTGCATCTTCTTCGCGTGTATCTGGTACATACCAATAGACTCTTCGTCGTCGTGCTAACCATCGTCTGCATGCTGTCCATAAAATTTTATTAGCCCAAACACGATCTATTTTATCATCGTCTAAACCTCTTAAAATTCTTTTTCCACCAGCTTTTATACGTCCTAAAAATCCTCTAATGTTTTTTTGAATTTGGATTGCGCGCAATTTACGTCTTAAACGTCGTCTTGATAAATATCCTCGGGCCACTCTATTAATTGTTGCTGCTGCAACTTTTCTTTTATTTAAATATGTTTTTGCATAATAACTGCCTAAAAATTTTCTGACCAATCGTTGAATTATTACTGCGCTATGATCACGCTTATTTCTATGGGCACGTTCTCGTAAAAGCCTTGCTCTGTTTCGTCCCAAGTAACCGCGATAAGTACGTTGTATTATAAGTGCTTTTTTTGGATATTTTTTCTTTAATCTATAAACGAAAAGTTGTTGCTTTAGGAAAAATTTTGCTTTGATAACTGGGACCGGTGGTGCTGGAATCATTGTATATACATATCTAGCTAAATTTTTTATTTGATTCATTAATATTTCAGACAATGGAGTTTCATCTTCAAATAAATTATTTGAACTACCATCATCGTCAGTACGCACTTGTTGTCTTTCCATTCTCTCTTTTATTTTAGCTGCTTTCCATGCTGGCATACCCCTCGGTGCTAAACTATGCTTCCTTGGTGCTATCCGTAATTCATTCCTTTTATAAACTACAGTAGGTATTTGCGTCCAATGAAAGGCTATAGTACTTGGCTTTGATCCTGTTATTGATATGTAATGAGCTACACACACACCTAATTCATTTGGTATTTCAATTTTTGGTGGTTTCCCAGTGTGTGCGGCTATACAATTTTTCTGGTGCCATCCACATTCAAACAATTGTGCTTTCGTTACCCGATGGCGTATTGGCTCGGCAGTACAAAACATACGCCTCATTGTGGACATATTGGTTTTCCTGAAACGGCATTTTGGCTTTTCTTGTTCCCCATCTGTACCACCGCTAGCATCTGATGCAGTTGTTGCAGCTTGTACATTTGCTAATCGCTTATAATTTTCTTCTTTCACTGTATAAACACCTGGTATGCGAAATTCATGTATTTTACGTGGAAATCCGGTCAACTTTTCATGCCAACAATCATCGCATAATGCATGTCTATTTGGTGCTTGTATTTGTTGAAATTTTCTATTGTCGTTTCCTCGGTTTGTATGATCATTTACACAAAGTTTCATATGATATTTGCAAAACCTTGCTCCTTCTTCTAATAATAAGGGATGTTCCTCCTTTGCATTTGTACAATAATACGTTTTGCCATTTTTATGATCTAAGTATTGCCAATGGCAAGAAACATGTTGCTTTACACTAACCATGCTACGAAGCTCATCTTTACGTGCTTTGATTCTTGCTGCTTTTTCCTCCGCTCGTTTTCGTAATGCAGCTTGCTGTGCCAATTTCCTGTCTTTATGACTAAAGGCTTTTTTCTTCGACTTGACTGCCCTCCGTCTTTTTTTTTTCGGTGGTATGTATTTCCAATTGCCCATACGTTTTTCATCACGAAGCCATTTATTTGCGGCTACGATATCAAAATTGGGATCAAAATCTTTTGAATCACTTATTGCTTGCTTCATTTTCTTTAAATGGGGCATTAATAATTGTCCAGGTACCGCTGTATATTCTTTCGGTGGATACCGACTATTGACTATGTCGCCGTTATTATTATTTACATTATCAGCCATGTTGACTCTTTCCAAGTATTATCAATACTACTTTTTATTTCACTATTTTTACATTAATGTTCAATTGCTTAACATATTTTGAAATTGTTTTTAAAGAAATTAGACGTTGCGTTCCTCGTTTTAAATGTTGCCTTTATTAGTATTATTTTTTTAATATGAAAAAATATTGTGTATATATATTTTCGATTATTGTATGTAGACCAATATAACGTGTATCTATGCATACGTTATTATTATTTATTTTAATAATAATGGTACCTGTATACCAGGTACTAATAATACCAGGTATTATTAGTAATAGTCTTTGGTGTAAATATTTCTTTACAACAACTTAAAAATGTGGTTTGTGGTTTTTAGTATAGCAATAGCTGGATATAGCGATATAGCTACCATGCCAGCCTTAATTAGGGCCAAGCAATGATGGTTAAAATACGTATTAGTATAGACTATTAATACTAGCTCAGCTATTGATACTTGCATGCTGATTACAAGTTTATTTTTACTCTGTTGTCACGTTATCATTGCAAAGACGGTAAGTTTCCTTAAAATATAGCAACTGAATAGCATTACGATATTTAGACCGACATAGCACTAAAATTAAAAAAAATACCTGGTACCATCATAACAACAAAGAATGCAAAAACCAGCTATCCTCGTAGTCCTCGTACGGGCCCAGCTGGCCAGCCCAGCCAGCCTGGACACCTTAACCTTAAAGAAAAGTCTAGGACCTAGATTACCTTACCACAGGCTTACCAGCTTAACCTGGCCAGCAAAAACCTCCTGTGTGGCAAAAAAATAATAATAATAATAGAAGAAGAAAAGTGCAAAATAGAACCGTTTAGATCTATATTATTATTATTATATAATGTAAGAAGTGGGAGCTATCTGTAAACAGTGGAAAACTTGAAATAATACAAATATATATATATATAAGCCATTGACAGGCATATAGTTTGCCTCACAGTAAAATTATTTTGTACATAAAAATATTGTAAAACAAATAATAATTTATACACTACTTGGGAAAGCAATAATTTAAATCTATACAGAGCAATAATTGGAACGACAATAAATCATGGGGGATGCAAAACGTTTAGCGGAGGAACTGAAGGAGACGAGGGAGGAATTGGACGAATTGCAGACTCAGTTGGATCAGCAGCTGGAGGATCATAATCAAGAGATGGAAGAATTTGAAGAAAATTTGAAGAAGCAATATGCAGATGAAATTAGAACACGAGATGAAACTATTGGTCAACTGGAGCAACAAGTGACAGATACAAATACGTATTGGCAAGAGGCGTATGACAAATTACAAGCGGAAAAGGATCAAATGTATACAGATTATGAGTCTAAACTGGCAACATGGGAAAAAAAACGTGGTAGCAATGGTTGGATATGGGAAAATCCGATAACAGGTGAGACGGCGAATGAAGATAAGACATGGAAAAATCCACGCGAAATTGCTTTGGATGAAAAAATGGCTGTTATGCAAGATAAGATGGATAGGATGACAGCAAAGAGTAGAAAAGGTGGTGTACAGACGCAAGAAAAACAGGAATTGATAAATAGGTTGAAAGTAGAATTAAAGGACGAACGTGCGGCTCATCTAGCTATTCAAGAAGCAAAAACATTGGTAGATATCCAATGGGCATATGAAGTAGATAGATTAGAAGGGGTTTTAACTCGATTAAATGAAAAAGCAGAAAATTTTAAAATGGCTTTTCAAGAGGAAGAAACTCGTCGCATATCAGCTATTCAGGCCGCAGATATTCGAGTAAAACGTGTCACAATAGAAGCGGAGGAAGCTAGAAAAGAGCATCAACGTCAAACACAATTTTCAAAAATACGCCAAATGGCATTAGAACGAGAATTACGTCGCCAAGTTCGTCAAAGAAATACAAGTGGTTTGTACCAAGCGGAGTTAGAAATGAAACTATTTTTATTTGATGAGGTAAAACAAAAAGAGTTTGACGTCTTGCGAACAAAGCTTCGAAAAGCTAGAGAGACTCATCAGGATGATCTCGAATCTTTATCTATATTATGGCCACCGGCAGAGGATGGATACTTATTACCAACAATTTTAAAACCATTTACGGACGTCATACGTGTTGAACAAGACCGAAAACGATTATTAGAAAGAACGAAAAAGAAAGGCTTATTAGTGCCAGAGGGTGAAGAAAGTGATACTGATAGTGACGATGAAGAAGCGCACGTTGCCAGGCGTGAAATGGAAAAAGAACTCACCATGTATAGGGAAGAAGCTTTGATGCCATCATTACGGGTATTAGACCCTGAAGAAAGGCCTAGATTCAAAGCTGTATCAATGACTCCACGTAGAAGGAGGTATGTACTGTACGATACACCACGTTTATATCAGCCACCAAGAGATGAGGAAGAGGAACAAGAAGAGCAAAAAGATAATAATAATAAGACAAATAGAGTAAAAGAGGTATACGATTCTGACGATGGAGATTATGAGGATAATCTTATGGATGAAGAGGAGGAAATTGCTGAGGAAAAAGAAGAAGAAACCGTAAATAATTACGATTTACCTGAATTTAAATTATCGGCAAGAAGTGACGCTTCCAGCATCAAATCAGAAACAAGTTCCCAAGCGATCGCAGCTGCTGTACGGCTTCGATTACAATTACCCCCTGCACTTGCGCAACATCGACCGGCGACAATGCTAGCCGCGATTGCAACGCGTGATTATGGTGCTGAGCCATGGGATAGTGATGATGATACGGCAAGAAATGATGAATTTGATGCTGCTGAAAGAAAGAAACGTAGGCAGGCATATATTGATAAACACGTCATTAAAAAACAAAATGCTTCCCCCGATTCCAAAACTGCAAAAATACAAAAATCTTCCAAAAAGCCGAAGTCCAAAATAGTTGCCGTTGGTGGTGAAAAACCTAACAAAAAGGAAAGTAATAGTGCAAGTGAAAATAATTTGAAAGAAACTGAGTCTCATGCTGATCCAAAAATACAAAAATTAATAAATCCAGTCAATCCAGAAGTCCAACAGTGGTTTGGGGAGTTTTTAGATCATTTTGAATCCAAAGTCTGTAAACAAAGTATTACTGTTCAAAAAGTGGAAATGAGTAATTTAATGAATGTCATAATAGAACGAGTAGAATTTCAAGGATTAATTAGAGACCTTGTGAAAGAAATTGGTGACCTGGCATGTGATGTTGCACCATCTACAATCGCATTTAATAAAGAAAGAGAAAAAGCACGACAATTGAAACTTGATAAAATACGCAATCCATGGAAATCAGAAAAATCACGGGCACTTGTAGGAGTTCCAAAAATTTTCTCCCGTGCATTGCGTAGTATGCTTCGAAATGGAACTATCACGAAACCACGTGCACGGCAGTTGGCATTACTATATTCAAAGGCGCCAACATTAGAGGAGGAAGATGAAGCGGCTGGTGATGGCAATGTTACTGAAAGATCAATTTATTCTCTAGTTGGGGAAGCTATAAAACTTGCAGAAGAAGATGAACCAGATGCAGATTTTCTAGGCGATGAAACTGAGCAAGGACAAGCTGACACCAGAGGTCGGAATGAGAGCATCCGTTTACTCCGTCAAGAATCGGAGCTGGTAGAAGCTATTGATATGATGCATGAACAGGAAAGGCACATTTTACTAAAACGGCGATTTATGCTAGATAACCATATAGCAATAGAAGACAATAGGATAGGTATGGTAGATGCAGACATGCATGACCGAAACTTGGTTAAAAAAAGTAAAGAAAACAATTGCTCGGATTTGATGGAAATAATACATGAAGAACAATCAATAATGAACGAAAAAGATCTATTAAAACTTGAGACAAATAAAGCAAAAAGAGAAGATTCTTGGGTTCCTTGTTGTACAGGTATTATTCCATTACCGCTTGACTTTAAACCAAATAACATTGTTCATAAAATTAGAATAAAAACTAGAAAAGTGATGGTTAAAGAAATGCAAGATCGTGTAGATGACGAAGGTAATGCCACACAAGTAGAAGTAGAAGTAGAAAAGGATGAAGAATATGAGGAGCATTACACAGAAGAGTTATCACGAGAAGATTCCATTAAACGCGAAGCTAATTTTTTAATTTACGATAGAATTGCTTCTTTTACGACAAAAAAATATCGCACGGTGAAATACAAGGAAACAAATGATGAAGGAGAAGAAATTCAGAGAGAAAAACAAGAAGAATATGAAGCATCGGATTTCACAAAACCATTAAAAGTGGTAATAAAACATTGGGAAGTGCATGAATGTGATCCAGTATATGATCAAATACCAAGAGAGGCTATACATTTTGAAATGGTCACCGATACAGAAACTAATGAAGTATTAAAAAAATTAACAGAAAAGTTTGATGGAGAATACAAAATTAATCGCGAAAAACTTGGACCTGGATTTCAAACATTGACTGCTAAGGAACGTTTTACCCGACAACAAGATCATCGTAGAGCAGAATTACAATATCGTCGAAGTATTGTGGATTTAGAACAGCATAAGTTGGAAATATTGAAAGAAATGAAATCGAATGCTATTGAGGCTAAAGGTGTCATAGTTGACAAATTAAAATTTTATTCAAATGAAATTGATGCATTGAAAAATCGTAGAACTCAGTTTACTCGTATGCAACAAATTGAGAAGAATTTGATTGAATGGATAGCAAAAGCTGTTGGGCGAAGTAAGCAAACGAAAGAAGAGCTTGTGTTGCTTGCCAAAAATGCAGAGAATAAAGTTTTAAAAGCTCGGAAAAAATTAGATATGGCGGGAAATCCACTGGAAGAAGCTGCCATGGAGCAAAATTTAGAAAAAACGTGTAAAGAATCTGATCGCGTTTTACGGTACGTCCGTCGTCGATTTGTTAGTGAAATGGATACAAGAAGAAGGCTTGCTGAGGAACGGCGAGAAGTAATACGCCAACAATGTTCGCGTTATCAGGTCATTTTAGCAATTGGTGACGAACGTATGCCCGAAGTTCTTTCCATAATGAAAGATCATATTGTTGAATTAAGCTTATTGCATAAGATGCATAGCGCTGCTATTAAATCTAGCATGGCAACAGAAACAAAACCTTCAACAGGTCCGAAGAATGCAGCATTGAAAAAGAAAAAAGTTAATGTTTTCAAAAGGTATGAAGATGCCTGTGGTGATTTACCTGCATCCGTAAGTGTTGCAGCTGAATTATTGAATGAAATTTTCATCAGTTCGATTAATGTACCTTTATTAGATAACACTAGTATAACAGCGAAAAAAATAAAGCAAAACAATAGTGATAAGCATAATAGATTTTACAAAACGAAGGGACAAAACGAAAAAATAGCAGCCATGAGAACAGGAAAACGGAAGCGTGAAATTGGATTGCTTCAAGAAGCACTTGATACGTTAGATGGTTATGCGGGACAATGGTTAGCAGATAACGAAGTACAACAAATTGAAGGTCAATTGGCATTGACAAAAACAACACTGGATGAAGTTCAAAAAACTGCAACAAAGGAAAAGAAAGAAGCTGACAGCAAAATTAAAGACATAGAAAACCGATTGTACCATGCCAAATTACAAATTGAAGCAACGAAAGCCATGTTTGAGAAAGAAATTGCTGCTTTGCATAAATCAAGTGGGTTATCTATTAGATTCTTAAAAGATGCTGTGATGGCTACAAAAGATGCAATGGAGACATTAAGAAAAGAAAAAGATGCGGAAATTATGAGAATGGCAGAAGCGCACGCGAAGCAAATAAGTGAAATGAAAGCGCGAATGGATCATTTAGAAAAAATTGCCGATAGACGAAGGAAATGGGTAGAGGCATTGCAAGTTCAGATAGGTAGAATGCGTGCTGAAGCTACAAGACTTGCGGAATTAAGGCGAAAGCAGCATGAAGCATGGGAGAGAGAGCGTGATGGATTAACAAAACAATTGGAATTTCATATTGCACAATCGGAAAGACGATTACAATGGATAGAATCCTTGAAACGAGAAATTGCATTGAAGGAAACGGAAAAGTTAAGAGTTCTAAAACAGATGGAGGAAGCAAAAATTGAACATGCTGCGATTGAGCGCAAATTACGTTGGCAAATTTGGCAACGTGATGAAACTGGTAGACAAATTAGAATGAATGTTGATTTTGCCTTTTCATTTTTCGTTGAAACTATAAGTGGCCTTGCCGGTATTTCACAGAAACACAATGACGCTATTGCTAAAAACGGTGGAATCGGTGTTTTAGCAGCCATGATACATCGTGATTGTCGTCGTAATGATTTAAAACCTCTTGCTGCCCGTGCGATTGCACAAATAGCTTGGAATGGACATGTTGATCATCGCGTAATTAGTCGAAGATCGAGGGACGGTTGGGAAAAGTGGATGGGAAAAGTATCAAGTGAAGAGAAATGGAGATTTGATCTTGGATACGAAAATCGTGTCAATATTATTAAACAAGAAAAGCTAGCCGTTCAAGCTTTTAGAGCAAATAAATCAGAGGCTTATTCTATAGCAAATCGTACGGTTCGGCTATTAAAAGCCGCTTACGTTGCCAGCATGTCCGCAAAAACGCGGGCAGCACGTGATGCGGAGGTGTTACGTAGCGGTATGACTATACAGGGAAGTGCTACCCCTAGCTATCGCCATGAAGCACCAGATGGTAGTGGCACAATCGTCAAAACAGAGAAAGAAATCATAATAAACACTGGACCGCACAATGAAAATCAACATGCAATTGGACAAACATATGGTGCTCTAGAATCGTTGGTGGTGTTATGTAATGAGGAGGACTCAGTGTTGCAACGATATGCAACTGATGCTATAGCGGTTTTAGCATTGGAGGTAAAAAATAGAGCAAAATTTGAGCAAGTCCAACAAGTCTGGCCATCATTAATTGAATGTCTTGATTTCGAAAGGACTGCTGAAGTACAACGAAATGCCGCTGCTGCAATTGGCAATTTAGCATTTGAAAATAGAAGTCATCAAAATCAATTTGGAGATGCCGGTGCGGTGGAAGCACTTGTAAGTTTATGTGTAGAAGATTCAACTGATATTGATGTTCTTGAAAATGCAGCTGCTGCGTTGGGAAATCTTGCGCGTAGTCATGAGAGCAATGCTTTGCGTATCGGCATTTGTGGTGGTATTGAAACTATGGTACGCGTGATGAACTCACCAAAAACATCGGTTGGTTCCGATCATGATGGAATTCGGGTACAAGCGAACGCAGCTGAGGCATTGGTTAATTGTACGCGTAATGACTCGCATGAAAATGCTGAGCGAATTAGACAAGCTGGCATTAAGCCTCTCGTTTTACTTTGTACATCTCGTAATTTATCAGTTCAAAGAAGCGCGGCTTTGATTCTAGGCAATATTGCACAGAACGATCGTAACAGAATTGAAATCGGCTCTAAAGGTGGCATTGATGCTTTGTTTATTTTGGCATCTAGGGATGACGATGTCACTAAAAATAATGCCGCATGGGCACTGGGCAATCTTGCATGGGCTGCTTCTAATCAAGAACGTATCGGTTTTCATATGCCGAAATTGTTGCAATTATTGACCTCGAAAAGTGTCGACGTGCGGAGTAATGCTATGATATGTGTAGCGAATGCCTTATTCTACAATGAGAGTAACCGCAGGAGAGTGGCATTTGAAAATGAGGATGGTTTAGATCTCCTAATTGAATTGTTACATGATGCATCTACTACTGTTCAACAACATGCTGCACGAGCATTGGGTTCTGCTGCATACAATGATAATGTTGCAAAACTGGCTGGTGAACGAGGTGCCATATTATCCTTGGTGCAATTATGTGGTTCTTCGGAACCTCAATGTCAACGTTACGCCGCATTTGCATTAGGAAACCTTGCTTTATTTGATCCAAACAAGCGCAAAATATTAGATGATGGCGGTGTGGAAGCGTTGACTGGCATGATGGGCAGCGAAAGCCATCAAGCACGAGATCTAGCGAGCGATTGCTTAGAAACGTTAGCTGATTTGGCTGACCAAGAGCAAATGCAAATGGCGAAAGATAAGTTTGGAGTAGGTGGTACTATAGACTTATTAAAGGGAGACAATGATCTTGTCAATGGAATGGCAGCGGATACCTTAAATGAAATGGTATGGAAGGGTGGCAAAAAAGAACAAGATGACGTTTTGCATGCTGGTGGCCTTCAAGCCTTGCATAAATTGATAAATCGTGATTCTACATCGGATGTAACGCGTTTAAAATCTATGTGGGCTTTGCGTACTATAATAGTCAACAACAATATGGCTAAGAATCTTGCATCCTCTGACGGTCTAATAGAAACATTGTTAACTACGGTGAAAACAACTTCGAAACCAAATCAAAAGCAATCTCCAAAAGCACAAGAAATACAAGAAGCAGCGCTTGGAATCCTAGCTATAACTATCATTGAACATGAGAAAAATTGCAGACGCGTATTAAGAACTGGTTTAGATACATTAATTCATTTAGCAGAGGTAACTTTGCCTAAACAACCTGGGATGAAAGTATTAGATGAAGGTGAAGAAGTGAAGCCATGGCACATGTTGAGCACTGGAAATAGCAACATTGCATTAGATTTATTGCAAATGATTGGTCCACATAATTGGATACTATGCAGTAACTGTGGAACTAGAAATGATGGTGGTACCAGATGTTTTCATTGCGCTCATAAAATTTCGTTTGTTCTATAAGAAAAGTGTAGGAGTGTGTGTAAATTTGTTTTAATCAAAATATTTTTAATAATATACTTTGACCTAATTGAACTAATACTGGCATATAATACAGTAGAAAACATTGTATAATATTATTCGTAAATACTACAAGTATTAAAAAATACTACAATTTTTTGTATTGGCCATACGTGCATACGCTTCGATTTAATATTATATAAAAAGCGATGAAATTTTTATAGGCCATCATATCCATCATATTATTAATTATTTATTTATAATCTAAATTTATTATTATCATATTATATAGTTTTGAACATAGCACCATA
>MDTB01097910.1_pt1 | contig 14241 bp, 13 predicted proteins | sample 811161 | NCBI WGS metagenome assembly MDTB01 (sample SAMN05326650, study PRJNA326480) | marine metagenome | isolation source: seawater | place: Mediterranean Sea | collected 2009
GAAGATATTTCTCGTGAGGCTATTCTTGCTCAAAATATTGTTCCTAAAGACATTTATGAAAAGCTCGAAATGTATACCCGTCAGCTTTTTGAACGTGGAACACAAATGGCCGCCAAACAAGGCCTTATTTTGGTGGACACGAAATATGAATTTGGACTTTTAAATGGTGAAATTATTCTGATTGATGAAATTCATACACCGGATTCGTCTCGTTATTTTTACGCTGATGGATATGCACAAAGACAGTTAGATAATCTACCTCAAAAGCAGCTTTCAAAAGAGTTTGTTCGGCAGTGGCTCATCGAAAATGGTTTTCAAGGTCTAGAAGGACAGGAGATGCCTATCATGCCCGATGAATTTGTCAAGATTGTCTCAGACAGGTATATTGAGCTGTACGAAAAAATAACAGGAAATGCTTTTCAAAGAGCTGAAACCAAGGATATTCCTAAGCGAATCACACAAAATCTTGAACAGTACCTCTCAAATTCCTAATTTTACAGTATGTCAGTACATAAAAATGTAAAGAAAGTAACCACCCATACGCTTCAGGAGATGAAGAATTCGGGTGAAAAAATTTCAATGCTCACGGGCTATGATTTCTCTATGGCGAAAATCATAGATGAATCGGGGATGGATATTATTTTGGTTGGAGATTCCGCCTCGAACGTGATGGCAGGTCATGAAACGACACTCCCGATTACTTTAGATCAAATGATTTATCATGCCTCCTCAGTTGTTAGAGCTGTGAAGAGATCGCTTATTGTGGTTGATATGCCCTTTGGTTCTTACCAAGGAAATTCAAAAGAGGCACTTTCTAGCGCGATTAAGATCATGAAAGAGTCTGGTGGTCATGCTGTTAAAATGGAGGGAGGTAAGGAAATATTGGAATCTATTCAACGGATTTTAACTGCCGGAATTCCAGTAATGGGTCACTTAGGTCTAACACCTCAATCTATATATAAGTTTGGAACTTATGTCGTTCGCGCCAAGGAGGAAGAAGAGGCGACGAATCTTATCGAAGATGCATTGGCTTTAGAGGCAGCAGGATGTTTTGCAATTGTGTTGGAGAAAATCCCTGCAGCTTTAGCCAAAAAAGTGGCTGAAACAGTCTCTATTCCCATCATAGGCATTGGAGCAGGAGGAGATGTTGATGGACAGGTTTTAGTTGTGCACGATATGCTCGGAATCAACAATGAATTCAGTCCTAGATTCCTTCGAAAATATAACAATCTTCATGAACAGATGAGCAATGCGTTCAAGGCTTACATTAAAGATGTACAAAGTGGTGATTTTCCAAATAAATCAGAGCAGTACTAAATGAAAGTGCTGTACTTGGTGGTTTTTCTTTTGGCAGTATCCTGCACAAGTTCACCAAGTCGAAAAGCTTCTAATTCGTCCATAAATGTTTGTCAATATAGTAAATGGTTAAAGATTTCAGAATCGAAAGAAGCTGTTCTTATTCAAATCCAAAACCCCGACGATACGGCTAAATTGTATAGCATTCGTTTGCCAAATTTCAAGTCAAATGTTACAAGCGGTACATATGATTTTCAAGAGCCCGTTCAGCGATTGGCATGCTTGTCTAGCACCCATATTGGCATGCTATCTGAGCTTGGTTTACAGCATCACATCGTTGCAGTTTCGAATTTAAAATACCTTTATGATAAACAATTAAAATCTGCGCAACTTATAGAATTAGGCGAAGAGCAGGGTATCGATGTGGAAAAAGTGATTAAGTCCAAGGCAGAGATTATAATGTATAGTGCCTTTTCCAGCTCCTTTGCTAAGGAAAAAGTATTGAAAAAAGTTGGGGTGTATTGCATTCCTAATTTTGATTGGCGTGAGATACATCCCTTGGGTCGGGCAGAGTGGATATTGTTGTACGGTTATTTAACTGGAAATCAGGAGAAAGCAAAAATAAAATTTAAAGAGATCTGTCAAAATTATGACGGCATTAAGACGCGTACCGATACTTATAAATCTATCAGGACCCTATCCGGTAATATCACAGGTGATTTTTGGTATGCCCCAGCAGGCGAAAGCTATCACGCACAGTTGCTAAGAGATGCCGGCCTAAATTATGTTTTTTCAGATGAACCAGGCACAGGAAGCTTGTCTTATTCTTTTGAAAAAATAGTAGGTTTAACCAAGGGACTTGATCTTTGGTTGAATCCCGGTTTTAAATCTAAACGAGAGATTCTTCAGGCACATCCTAAATCACGCTTATTACCCATATTAGAACAAAGTTCCTTATTTTGTTACACCCATAATTCAAATAAATATTGGGAACTTTCTGCTTGTCGACCAGACCTCATTTTATCCGATTATTCAGAGCTAAGGAGAGGAAGAGAGATGGATACAATTAAGTTGGTATTTTATAAAAGAGTTGAATGAATTCAAATCGCTCCAATACAATCCTTTTGTTACCGGTGGGAATCGGTATTGTTTTGCTTGCCTTATTGGGTTTACATATTGGCGATATTCCAACAAATGGTTTGGATGTTTATAATGCCATATTTACCTATTCAGACAGCAATCTTTCAGAGCTGATAATTAGAGAAATTCGACTGCCTAGAGTTTGTATTGCATTGATTGCAGGCGCTGCTCTGTCGATTGCGGGTATGCTCATGCAAACCTTATTTCAAAATCCATTGGCGGGGCCGTATGTACTTGGAATAAATTCAGGTGCAAGCCTCATGGTAGCCATTGGGATATTATCTGGTGCAGGTTTTTTGAGCACTGAATTAGGCTTGATTGGAGCTGCGTTAATTGGCGCTTTTGTCTTTGGTTTATTCATTTTATTCACAGCTTCTTTTTTGAGAAGTCAAATAGGTTTGCTTCTTTTTGGTGTAATGCTTGGAAGCTTTGTCTCTGCTATTATTACAATTCTAGAGCTAAGCTCTGAAGCGGAATCCTTGAAAGCTTTTGCCCTTTGGTCAATGGGTTCTTTAAACGGGGTAACTATAGAGCAACTTCCCGTAATATTTCTTGTTTTTATACTAGGTGGTGTGGCTTCATTATTTATTGTGAACCCACTGAACCTACTCGTATTGGGTGAGGAGGAATGTCGATTAATGGGTTACAATGTAAAGAGATTGAGGCTTATGATTGTTTTTATAACGGCCTTATTTACGGGTTTGATTACAGCGTTTTGTGGACCCATCGCTTTTATTGGTTTGGCAATTCCAAACCTAACGAGAATGCTTTTCAAAACACAGGATCATAAGCTACTATTAATTGCAAATCTGTTGTTCGGAGCTTTGTTTCTCTTGAGCTGTGATATACTCATTCAGCTTTTGAGTGCCTGGATATTAATCCCCATTAATGCCCTGACCTCACTCATAGGAGCGCCTTTCGTTATTTATATCTTAATTCGTAAAATCAGATGATAGAGATAAAAAACACGGAAATAGGTTTTGATGCTTCACTGTTTGCTATCCCAGAAATGGATTTTGACCAGGGAAAGGTGCATGTGCTTTTGGGAAAAAATGGAATAGGAAAATCAGCGCTATTGAACACCTTGTCGGGACTCATTTATCCAATTGAAGGATCGCTCTCATTTGATGGTAAGCTTCTGTCGGATTATTCATACAAACATTTAGCGAAGAAAATAGCGTACGTAAGGTCAAATGTTAAAGGGGTTCCTTTTCTGACAGTGGATGCCTTTTTATTACTTGGTCGTTATCATGACAAGAATTTTATAGGCAAGCATAGCGCAGAGGATTATGCACTCATTCAAAAAGCGAAAGACCTTTTTGGTATTTCTCATTTGGCCGATAAATTTACGAACGAGCTGAGCTCGGGTGAACTTCATTTATGTGCGATTGCGAAAGCATATGTGCAGCAGACCGATTATATTCTTTTGGATGAGCCGACTTCTCACCTTGATTATGCCAATAAAAGAAAGGTCTACGAGCTACTTGGTAAAATGGCCAGTGAGTATAATAAAGGGATCATCATTTCAACGCACGACCTGGACCTAGCTTTTAAGTTTCCTTTTGACTTTTATTTGATTGAGTCGCAAAGTAAAACGCTCAAAAGTGTCAAAACATTCAAGGAGGTTGAGAGAGAGTTTATTTAGACAGCTTCCAACAGATTTTAATCGATGTAGACCGAGTAATCAAAGCTTTGAATATACTTCTGTACATTACCGTCCATCCCTTTAAATCCTTCAACGCCATTTGTTCCGGGAAATCCTTGCCGACCTGCCTGTTGTCCCGCTAAAGGTGTACCAGGCGTTCCCCTTTTTCCGCCCATACCACGACTTCCATATCTACCACCTTTTGTTTTGGTTGTCAACAAACTTTCAATGTCTGCACAATTTTCGTGTATGTAGAGGTTAAGGTTACCTGCATTTCCCCCGTTACCCCCGTTACCGCCATTTCCGCCGTTGCCAGCGTCTCCAACACGTCTCATTTTTTCATTTTTTATGTCTCCGTCTTTGCCATCTCCACCATCTCCGCCATTTCCGCCGTTTCCACCATTTCCCCCAGATAAATCAAAATAAATGCTATTGCCCTCTTGCATCTTATAATAGAATGGTGCTGTATTTGAATTGTTCTCTCGTGAATAGACATAAATCATATTTTCTTCCTGCCACATGTGTACGGAATAATTTTTTGATGATCCTCCATTGGTTCCATTTGGTCCGTGCTCTCCATCTTTTCCATCTCTCCACAAAAGTGGAGTTCCCCGATTTCGTTGATGTTTTCCACTTACACCATTAGCTCCGTTATATAAAATTTTTAATGGTCCTCTAAAATTCATGATGACCGAATCTTTTTGAATATATTTCTCATCTCTATTGGTGTATTTTAGGGTCAAATAACACCTGTCATCATCAAACGAATTTGACTTTTTTACCAAGGTGTATGATTTAGAATTCCCGGAGCGTCTAATGTCAGGTGATTTAAAGGATAGATTGCTATTTTTTGACATCTCATGCTGCTTTCCATCATAGGTTTGAAGCAGAATTTCTCCTTCAAATTTAGAGCCATTGTTCAAGTTTTGATTGGGACTGTATTCGAACCATATTGCCTCAATTTGAGAAACCTTGATGTTTTTCAAACTTGAACAGCTTGTGCCCAAAAACAAAACAATTCCGATCCAAAATAATTTATTTTTCATAACGATAGGTTTTGTTTAAGATACTAAAATTCATTTAGTTTTTAAGCACCCTTAAAATTGTCTTAAAAATTATTTCGAGGTCATGACTCAATGTCGGATTGGCCAAATATTTTTGGTTGATCTTTATTTTATCAGGCATAATATCCTCGATATAGGTCTTTTTTGGATCATCAGATGCTGCCAATAATTCATTCTCATTGAAATATTCAATAGAGGCATAGTCGGTTATTCCTGGTTTGACATCAAGTACTTTTTTTTGTGTATCAGTATACAATACAACAAATTCGTTAACCTCTGGTCGTGGTCCAACAATACTCATATCTCCCTGAAGCACATTGATAAACTGCGGAAATTCATCAAGCTTATATTTTCGAATAAATACACCTACACTCGTAATTCTCGGATCTTTCATTCCTATAGTGAGTTTCCCTGCTGCCTCTGCACTCACACGCATAGACCGAAATTTATAAAGCTTGAATGGAACACCATTTTTACCAATTCGCTCTTGCATATAAAAGATTCCTCCGCGTGAGCTAAAAAGAATGAGTATAGAAATGACTATCCCGATTGGTAAAAATAAAACAAGAATGAAGAGTGAAAACAAAAAATCAAAAGCTCTTTTCATCGCTTAATGCTTTAGAATCTTTTCTACTGAGTTAATTACAGCAGTCACGACTTGCTGAACCTGTGCCGCATCCAAGTTATAATAAACCGGTAAAGAAACTTCTGTCTGGTATTTGTGATAGGCTATTGGAAAGTCATTGATATCATACCCAAGGTTTTTATAGGCAGTGAGCAGAGGTAAAGGCTGAAAATGTACATTCACAGAAACAGATTGATCAAATATTTCCTGTATAATCTCATCTCTTTGTGCTTCAGAAATATCTTTGATTCTGAGTAGATAAAGGTGATGGCTCGATTTCTTGTCCGAAGTTTGGTGTGGGGGCAATAGGGCCCATTTTTTCTTTGAAAAAGCGGTGTCGTAGGCATCAAATATTTCTTTTCTCCGTGCTAAATTTTCTGAGTATCTATCTAATTCCACCAACCCTATGGCAGCCTGAATATCGGTCATGTTACACTTGTATCCTGGTGTTATCACATCATACTTCCATGCGCCTTTTTTAGTTTTTGCTAAGGCGTCTTTGGATTGTCCATGCAAGGTGATCGTTACAAATTCTTTATAAATTTCTTCATGATCAAAGACTTCCGGAAGGTTAAAACATACAGCACCACCCTCCGCAGTTGTGAGGTTTTTCACTGCATGAAAAGAAAAGCAGCTGATATCTGTAAAGCTTCCTGAGCGTTTGTTTTTGTAGGTCGCACCAAAACTATGTGCTGAATCAGCGGCGATTAAAATGCGTCCTAGTTTTTTTTGTTTCTCATTAGAGGGTACAAAGATTGAGCTATGTTTCTTGACACAATTCATTATTTCGTCATAGTCACAGGGAAACCCTGAAATATCTACGGGCATAATGACCTTTGTTTTTGGTGTAATTGCTGCTTCTATTTTGTCGAGTGCAATATTAAAGTCGTCTCCATTAATATCGACCATCACGGCTTTTGCACCTGTATGCAATACAACATTTGCACTTGCACAATACGTATATACTGGAATGATCACTTCATCCCCGGGTCCAATGCCCCACCACCTGAGGAAAACCTCCATACCCATGGTCCATGAATTGACGGCAACAGTTGTTTTACAACCGCAATATGCTGAAATTCTTTGCTCAAAGAGCTTGGTTCTGGGGCCTGTAGTAATCCAGCCGCTTAACAAGGCAGCGTTTACTTCATCAAGCACTTTTTGATCGATACGTGGTGGTGAAAATGGTATCATGCTTCGAAATTACATATTTTGAAGTTCATCGTATAAGCCTTCCGCTATTTTATTACGGTCAAAAACATCAGCCACATAATTTCTTGCACGCTCGCCCATTTTTTTTGTTTCATCGGGGTTTTCTAGGAAATACAGAACCTGTGTTTTTAAGCTATCGATATCTTCTGGGGTATAGAATAGACCGGCTTGTGCATTTTCGATAAAATGTTTGCGTGCTTCTCCATCAACGCCAAGCAGTAACGGTTTTCTCATTGCCAACGCTTCAAATATTTTTGAAGGTATTGCACCTTTAAAAAGGTCTAACTTTTTTAGTGGAACGATGGCAATGTCAACAGACTTTAGTATACCTGGCATCTCCGATTTTGCAACGGGCTCCAAAAAGTGAATGTTTTCGAGGGCATATTTTTCATGTAGTGCAACTAGGTGCTCCTTTTCTGGTCCTGCTCCTTGAATCACAAATTGTGCATGTGTACTTTGTAGTTCTTTCGCAGCTTCAATGATAATCTCAAGCCCTTGCGCATGGCCCAAAATACCACCATAAAAGAAAATAACATCGTCATCTTTAAATCCATTGACTTGTCTAAAGTCACTCTTTGGAATTTCCTCAGGATCATAAAACGAAATATCGACCCCGTTGGGCAACCATCTCACCTCTTTTCCTGGAAAGCGTTGTCTGATGTTATTGACAATTCCCTGTGTTTGCCCCGTAATTAGCGCAGAAGCTTTGTAGCATTTTTTTTCTAGCTTATAAGCCATGTTCAATAGACTTTTATTGGTCACCAAACCAAGTTTTTCAGCACTTTCAGGCCAAAGATCTGAAACATTAAAGATGAGCTTCGCATTTAATTTTTTACTCAAGGCCATTGCTGAATACCCAAGAAACAAAGGAGGGCTTTCTACCATCAAGTAATCAAAGGATTGTAATTTTCGTCCACGCCAATAGCTTGACCAAACAAAGCTGAAATAATTTAGGAGTCGGGCAACAAGACTTTTTGATGCTGACACATAGATCCAGGATCGGTGTACTGCGATTCCTTCAATCGTTTCTTCTCTCTTTTGTTTTCTTTTGTAATCTTCAAAAACTTCCATTTTTGGATAATTGGGCAAAGCTGTCAATACTTCTACCTGTAATCCTTTGTTTTTTAAGCGAATGGCTAATTCATGTAGGCGATTTTGAGGAGCACCGATTTCAGGAGGATAGTATTGTGTAAGAATCAGTATTTTCATAGAACAAATCTGTTTTTTTCATCGAACCTGCTCAAAACAGCAAACCAAAAGCAAAAGAAAACGATGCCACTTTGCCTTTGAATCATAGATTCAAAGAGACAAAAAACGACAAAAGAAAGGACCAAAGAAAAAAGAATTAATCTTTTTTGTTTCACGGCCATGACAAATAGGTAAATAATGATGAATAGAAAAAGTACCAATCCAGCAATACCTAATTCTGCCGTGACTTGAATAAATTGATTGTGTGGGTTATTTTGTTTTAGAGCAAGTTGACCATGTCCAAGGGCTTTAAGCTCCTCCTGCATATGAAAATCAAGATTTCCCAATCCAACTCCAAGAGGATGTTTTAAACATATTTTAGTGGAGACATCCCATAAAATCAGCCTTGTTTCATTTCCTTCAAGTGGATAAGTTCTATTTCGAATAAATTCTTCTGGATTTTCATTATAATTTTTAACAAAGGAGAGTGCATTTGAAAAATCGGCTTTTATTTCTTTTGATGAAAAAATAAATCCGATGCCAATAATCGTGAGTATGCTATAGCTGAGAATTAAATTTTTTACTCCGCCTTGAAATACGGAAATAAGTATGGGTAAAATGAGTACGAGTAATGTAATTAGAAGAAATCCAGCCAAGCTTCCCAGGTTCCACTGAACCAATAATGTAGCTAAAAATAGTATGATTCTGAGTGGTCTATTTGGAACAATTGTATTGCTTTTATCAAGAATGACCGCTACCGATGAAAGTATTAAAAAGGCAGAAAAATAGCTTGGATGATGAATTTGAGAAAAGTTAGTAGTACTAAAACATCGTAGGCTTTCCCCAAAAGAAATGCTGCATTGATATGAATCATAAAATGCGATTAAAATAAGTACAATACATCCTGCGATATGGGCTCTAAAAAGATAGATAAGCTCTTTTTGTGTTGCCGGATAATAGGAAATAATCAGCGGTAGAATGAGTAATGATAATTTATTTTCTAAAAGTTTCAAGCTAGATAATGGAGCGTCAAGAATGAAAATAGAAAGGAGGTATGCACCGAACAAGGCCATCATGGCGAACAAGGCCATATTCGGTTTGAATACCAAATGTTTTTTTATTGCCCCATAAATCGTCAATAGACAAAGCCAAATAATGAGTAAGGAGGAAAACTTCGGAAATATCAGCCACAATACCGAGAACAGCACAAAAGATTTATGATAAATTTTTAAGAAATTATCCATGCAATAGCTTATCGTAAAAAGCATAAAGTTTTTCTTTTTCTTTGCTCCAATTGTATTGCGCTAAGGCAGCTTTTTTTGCCCTATAACCCATTTCTTTGAGTCGCTGCTTGTCTTCTAGCATTGTCGTTAAGGTATTTGAAATCTCATTGGGATCTAATGGATTTACAAATTCGCTGCAATCAATTTTATTTAGTAAGGATCTATATAGTGGGAAGTCACTCGAAAGCAATGCAAGTCCTGCATTCATGTATTCAAACATTTTTATGGGGTAGGCTTCAAGATAGCTTGGAGTGGGATGAAGCGTTACGATACCAATTGAACATGTCCCCAATAGTTCAGTGATTTTTGCTTGATTTACCTGTCCATAAAAAACAACTTTTTTCCATCCTTTTAGTTGCTTTAGTTCCATCTCAAATTGTTGAGTATCAAAGCTACCTGCAAGATGAAGTACTACATCACAGTGCTCTATGGCAAGAATCACTTCTCTTAATCCTCTAGATTCATACAAGCCTCCGATATAACAGATGTGGTTGTGTGTCTTTTTAGGTACTTGGCCTTCTGGTAAATTAATCTGGGGATAATTGGCGATCATCTCAACATTTGGATGAAATTCGGAAAATCTTTTGCAAATAATTGGTGTAACAGATACAATACCGTCTATTGTTTTACATGCTCTTTTTTCATGATAGCCGTATAGTTTAGAGATAAGTTTCCTAAACACCACTGGAATCCAGTACTTATCCAAAATTTGTTTTGGGACATCCTCATGGGAGTCAAAAATAACCTTTGCTCCATTTATCGATTTTAATTTTTTCGTGATTCTTAATAATTCAGGATCGTGCAGGTGATATATATCTGCTTTTACTTTTAAAGCTTCTTTAAGCACTTCGTCAACGGTTTCTTTCATTCTCTGAAGTCGAGATTTCATCACCGAGTGAAAACCAATGACCTGTACATTGTTTTCAATTCTTGTTTTTCCGTTGGGAACAATGAAATAGGTTTTATAGCGCTCAGCACTCGAAACAGCCAGCTTATGAAAAATACGTATGTCCCCATCAGAGTGCGCACTTGTTAGGTGACAGATAACGGATTGTTTATTCATGTTTTTCATCAAGTTCTTTTTTAAAAACCCAAAATAACACCATTACGATACCCCATCCACCACTGAATAAAATAGTGGTCAATGATCCTGAGCTCAATAAAAATATGGGAAAAAGATTCAGCGTTAGCTTCATCTCAATACCCGTATTTTTAAATAGAATATTCATGACCAAAAATACGATGGCAAGAAATGCTCCTGACTGTGTAAGCCCTATATTTCCGAAATTCGAATAGCCTCTCATAAAATGTGCAGCATTGACGCTTCCCCGCACCCCTTTTTCAGCATAATCGGGATAAATAACAGGGTAAAGCTCAAGGTTATAATCGTGATATTCTTGCTGCATAATTTTGCAATAAGTCCTATATCCTTTGCCTTCGAGGAAAGGTTTATGTTCGGGAATGATTTCGAACCAATTTCCAACCATTTCACCTGGTAATATAAAAACACGTTTCAATAAGCCACTAGATATTTTTTGAAATGCTGATTCTTTTTGAACTTTGATTGTTTTACTTGAAGCTTCTTTCAGGTCGTTTTCACCGCCGCGCAGCGGAGGGTTAGATACAAAGACAAGACCTACAATAATCAATGCAATTGACATTGTATATTTGAATACGAACATCCACTTTTTTGTAAATAAGGAATACAACAATGCAGGCATTAGAAAGGATAATACGTGGCTTTTTTGCATTAAAGAAAATGTATAAAATAATCCTGCGAAAAAAACAAACCAATACATTTTTCTCTTCGTTATAAGCAATAAAAGTAATGTGAAAGGAAGGATGGCTTTAATGTTCATACTTGATATGTAGCGCCAGACGACGTGTGCTCTGATACCTATTTCCTTTCTATGTATGTTCACTTCGGATGTTTTCATCATCTCTAGGCCTTCAAATGCCGGTGAACCACCGATGGAGATTATGTGAAATCCAATCAGGGATAAGCTGAAAATAATTAAAGGATACAGGAGCACTTGAAAATTAAATTTTGAGGCAGGAATAGATTGTTTTTTCAATAGCTGAAATCCAATTACATAAATCATTAAGAAACTAAAATAGCACAACGAAAGTGGCCATATGTGCTTACCACCAAACGTATAGAATTCCCCAAATAAAAGCAGCATAAATACAACATTGTAGATGCTAAAAAAAGTATGTGCTTTTAAAAATGGTTTAATAGTCATTAGATTAGAAATAGTTAATTTCAATCATTTGGTCAATGAGCATGGTCCTTGGTGGATCAAACTTATGAATTCAATTTTTGCCGCTTCACGACATTGTAAAGATAGTATAAGATCAATAGATTCATAACGACTTGGGACCAAGTCACAAGCTCAAAAACTAGAAATAGCTGAGTGTCATTTTTAATCAGTAAGTAAGGTAATATTAAAAAACCTGCGACCTGTAATCCCGAGGTTAGCAGACTAATCAAGAAAAAGCTCTTTTGCTTGTTGAACACCAAGGGTATTGTCGAAAGAGGTGTTACAATAAAATTTAGCATTAGCCATGGAGCCATTATTTCAGATAACCTACCTGAAATCATCCATTGGTCTCCGAATACGAAAGTAAATAGCTCTGTACCAAAAAAATAAATAACTGCAAATGGGATTATTGAGAATAGCGCGAGGTATCCTATTATTTTTTTGAATAAAGGCAAAATGGATTCACCGTCATTAAATTTACCCGAGATATGATTGAAAAATACTTGAGAAAGAGATGCTCCTATTAGCATTGCAGGTATTCTAAGCATTTTATAGGTATGGTCAAAGGACCCAAAAATACTCTCTGAAAACAGCTCAATGAGTATAATTCCAATGAACAAATCTCTGGCATGATCTGATAGAGAATGGGGCAGGGAGGCCAAAGGGAAGTTTTTATATTCTCTACTTAAAACGCGTGTTTTTAATTTATGAAGTGAAGATTTTGAAATGAATTTCAGTGTGAGAAAATCATATACAAAAAAAGAAGCTCCTACAATCAAGCTAAGCACAAACGAAAGGATCAATCCTAAACTTCCCCAGCTCAAAAAACCAAAAACAACTCTTGAACTATTGAGCGTAATTGAGTTACTCATTTTAGACAAAGATATTTTCTTAAAGTACTTTTTTCTTATCGACCAATTCGTTCCTAAATTAAAAAAGGCCAATGAAAAAACGGAAATAATGAGCAGGAGCAGGAGCAGGTAAAAGTCAATACCTTTACCCTTCATTAATGCGAAGACAATACCTGCAACAAGGCAAAGTGAAATTGTAATTAGCGATATTTTTAAAGCAAAACGAAATAGAATAAAAGCATGCTTGTCTTTTTTGGGCAAGGGCAATGCGTATTCATAGCGCGCTGTGGCAATTGTTGCAAGCAGCACGGTGACCCGCTGAAACATCCCGAACTCGCCCATCTCAGCTGGTGTATATAATCTTGTAATGATTGGAGCAAGCAGGTAACCTATAATTTGTGCAATCAGTGTACCTGTCATTAAAACGGCCAATGATTTTAAAAAATCATTGCCGGTAAGCTTCTTTTTGATACGATTCAGCATTCTGTTCAAAGATAGGAAAATGGAACGGATTGATTTCGGGATAAAAATCATCTAAATTCTTTGAATGCTTATATTTGTGAAAAAAAATTCATGAAGAACATTGCAGTCATTGGAGCCGGTACTATGGGAAATGGAATCGCTCATGTTTTCGCACAATCTGGGTATACAGTAACTTTAATTGATTTATCGAAAGAAGCACTTGAAAAAGCAATACATACGATAACAAAGAACTTAGACCGTCAATTGGCAAAGGAGAAAATATCTGCGGAAGATAAAGCACAGACCCTTGATAGAATCTCAGTTAATACGAGTATGGATGTTGGTGTTAAAGGAGCTGAACTTATTGTAGAGGCTGCTACTGAGAATACAGAATTAAAGTTGAAAATTTTTAAACAGCTTGATGAACTTGCCGACGAAAATACAATTCTTGCTACAAACACCTCTTCCATTTCAATTACTCAAATTGCCGCAGTAACTGATAGACCTCATAAAGTAATCGGTATGCACTTTATGAACCCAGTTCCTGTCATGAAACTTGTAGAGATCATTAGAGGTTATTCTACCTCAGATGAGGTGACTGATACAATCATGACCTTGTCAAAAAGCCTAAATAAAGTGCCTGTAGAGGTAAATGATTACCCTGGTTTCGTAGCCAATAGGATTTTAATGCCTATGATTAATGAGGCCATTTGTACCTTACATGAAGGTGTTGCTGGTGTTGAAGAAATTGACACAGTAATGAAGCTTGGTATGGCGCATCCAATGGGTCCTCTTCAGCTAGCGGACTTTATCGGCTTAGATGTTTGCTTGGCGATTCTGGAAGTTTTACATGACGGTTTTGGAAATCCAAAGTATGCACCTTGTCCTTTGTTAGTAAATATGGTAACCGCTGGTAAAAAAGGGGTGAAGTCAGGTGAAGGATTTTACAGCTGGGGTCATGGTACAAAGGACCTGATTCTTTCCGATAAATTTATAAAGTAAGCCCTAATTTAGTCTTTAAGGTTTTTAGCGCATCTTGATCAATAGGAAAGGTGAGTGCCTCTATATTGAGTTTTTTGATAGAAATCCATTGCTGTTTTTCTCCATCTTCGGTGAGGGGTATCTCATAGCTTTTTAACGCCATATTTTTAGCTCCTGAACACTTTACAAGGTAGTAAAAGCAAGTAACTTGCACATTCGGATCGAAAGATGAC
>MDTB01187682.1_pt1 | contig 14241 bp, 12 predicted proteins | sample 811161 | NCBI WGS metagenome assembly MDTB01 (sample SAMN05326650, study PRJNA326480) | marine metagenome | isolation source: seawater | place: Mediterranean Sea | collected 2009
AAGAAAATATCTGAAGGAATTTTTGTCTGATAGAAGAGTTATTGAAGTTAATCCTGTTATTTGGCAAGTAATACTTAACTTGTTTATATTAACTTTTAGACCTTCAAAAACAGCAAAAGCATATAAGGAAATATGGATGAAAGATAAAAACATGTCTCCCTTAAGATACTTTACTCAAATGCAGGCTCAAAGGTTGTCAGACCAAATTGAAGAAGAAAAAATAATAGTTGATTATGCCATGAGGTATGGAAATCCAAGTATTAAAAGTAAAATATATAGCTTACAAAAATTAGGATGTGAAAATTTAGTTATATTACCTCTTTACCCACAGTATGCGGCGGCAACAACTGCAACAGTTTGTGATGAAGTATATAGAACTTTAATGAATATGAGGTGGCAACCAAATTTAAAGATTGTTCCTCATTATGAATCTGAGCCACTTTATATTGAAGCTATTAAAAATAGCATATTAAAAAAAATTAACGAAATAAATTGGAAGCCAGATTTGATAGTAGCCTCATATCATGGGATACCAAAAAAGTACTTTAATAAAGGTGATCCGTATCATTGTTATTGCCATAAAACAACTAGGCTCATTTCAGAAAAATACTCTGACATAAAAATTCTTACAACTTTTCAGTCTAGATTCGGACCTCAAGAATGGCTACAACCATATACAGACAAAACTCTCGAGAGTCTTCCTAAAGAGGGAAAAAAAAATATCTTGGTTATATGTCCAGGCTTTTCGTCTGATTGTGTAGAAACTTTAGAAGAAATTTCTATACAAGGCAAAGAAAGCTTCATGATGTCTGGAGGTGAAAATTTTGAAATGGTCCCGTGCTTGAATGATAGTGACGATCACATAAAATTAATTAAACATTTAATTTTAGAAAATATTTAATTTATGAGTGGCTACTTATTATTTAAATCACTTCATTTAATTTCTGTTATATCTTGGATGGCTGGCCTGCTATATTTGCCAAGAATATTTGTTTACCATGTAGAAAATTTTGAAAAAAAAGAAGCTGCAAAAATTTTTGAGACAATGGAGAGAAAATTATACAATTACATTATGAGGCCAGCGATGATTTTATCTTGGTTATTTGGAATCATTTTGATTTATCTAAATGGACTGGAGAATTTAACTAGTTTGTGGTTACAAATTAAGTTAATTTTAGTTGTTATTTTAACCATTTATCATGAGTATTTGGGTAAGTGCTTGAGAAATCTAAAAAATGGTTCTGATAATAAATCATCTAAATTTTATAGAATTATTAATGAAATACCCACTATATTGCTTATTTTAACAATATTTGTGGTTATTTTTAAACCTTTATAGGGTTGTATTTTTTAAACTAATTACTATATTAATAATATCTAACAAACAAATCTCCAACAAATAATGAATATACAAGAATTAAAAAAGCAAAGTTCAGAACAATTAATTTCACAAGCAGAAGAGCTTGGAGTTGAAAACGCAAGCACATTAAGAAAACAAGAAATTTTATTTGCAATTTTAAAAAAACTTGCAGAAAAAGGCGAAGAAATAACCGGAATTGGTGTCTTGCAATTATTACAGGATGGTTTTGGATTTCTAAGAGCAATAGAGTCAAATTATTTACCAGGACCAGACGATATTTACATAAGCCCAAACCAAATTAGAAGATTTGGATTAAGAACAGGTGATACAGTCGAGGGTCCCGTTAGAGCCCCAAAAGAAGGAGAAAGATATTTTGCATTACTACAAGTTAGTAAAATTAATTTTGAAGAACCTGAAAAAGCTAGACACAAAATTGCTTTTGATAACCTAACTCCATTATATCCAGATCAACAAATGGTAATGGAAGTCGAAACAACTAAAATAGAAAAAAAACCAGATTTAACACCCAGGCTAATTGATCTAGTGAGCCCTATTGGCAAAGGTCAAAGATCAATAATTATTTCTCCACCTAAAGCAGGTAAAACAATGATATTACAGAGTATAGCAAATTCAATTGCTAAAAATTATCCAGAAAGCTATCTAATGGTTTTGTTGATTGATGAAAGGCCTGAAGAAGTTACAGATATGCAAAGAACTGTTAAAGGGGAAGTAATAAGTTCTACGTTCGATGAACCTGCCCAAAGACACGTCGCTGTGGCTGAAATGGTAATTGAAAAAGCAAAAAGGTTAACTGAACATAAAAAAGATGTAGTTATTTTACTAGATTCTATAACCAGACTGGGAAGAGCATATAATGCTGTGGTACCAAGTTCTGGAAAAGTTTTGACGGGTGGTGTTGACGCAAATGCACTACAAAGACCAAAAAGATTTTTTGGTGCAGCTAGAAATATTGAAGAAGGTGGATCCTTAACAATTATATCTACAGCTTTAATTGACACTGGAAGCAGAATGGATGAGGTAATTTTTGAAGAATTTAAAGGTACAGGAAATAGTGAAACTATTTTGGATAGAAAGATATCCGAGAAGAGAATATATCCTGCTATTGATATAACCAAGTCTGGAACAAGAAGAGAGGAATTAATTTTTGACAAGAATGATCTTCAAAAAATGAACGTGCTTAGAAGGATTATAGCCCCAATGGGCACAATGGATGCAATTGAATTTATAAATTCAAAATTAAAGAATACTAAAAATAATGCAGAATTTTTTAATTCTATGAACAAGCCTGGTTAATCATCTAAATATACCCTAGTTCTTTCATTTCAATTCCAAGTTTGCTAATAAGATACTCTGACTCTTCATCTTTAAGATAATCTTTCCAGTTGTTGTCTTTTCCAAGATTAAAAAAATTTACTTTATTTGTATCAAATTTATTTTCAACAGCTTCAGGAAAACCTTTTTCAATTTCCATCTTTTTCATTGAATCGAATGAAGTAGAATCAATAATATTTTTAATTTTTTGATTGTCATATTTAAAATCGATAAAATTTTCTAAATATATAACTATTTTATTTATTTCTTTATAAGGATCTAAAAGTAAATCCTCATACTTTAATAGCAATAAGTTATTATTGTTCTTGGTCCACGAATTGTAATGATCTTTCCATGATCCTAAAATTGTGAATACATTATTTTGTTTGTTATGCTTATAAACGGTGCCAGTGACAAATCTTGGAGAAACAATGTTTTCTTTTGCTACATTTTTATCTACCGTATAGTGATTTGAAAAAGAATTTACTAAGTTTCTTGGATCTCTTACGATATAAATTGTTCCTAAGGTATTATCTCTGTTTGTGAAAGGATGATTTCCAATTTTACAATTTAAATGATGTGTCTTAAAAAATTTTATTTTATTATCTAGATTAATACGTTCTTGAGCAGTAATCCAAAATTTTTTTAACTCGTCAATGTCTTGAAATTTTTCTGTTAAACTTTTAAAATAAATTTTATTTGGAAATTGTTGAATGTTTTTTAGCAATCCAAAATTAAATATTCCATCATTAGAATATACTAGAGATGAAACAATTGACCTAATCCAAGTATTTCCACTTTTAGGATATGATGAAATCCAAATAATCATAATAAATAAATATATATATAAAATAATTTCCATATATAATTATTTTATGACTATTTACGCGTTATCATCAGGCTTAGGTGTATCTGGGGTAGCAATTATTCGTGTTTCTGGAAATGAAACTAAGAATATTATAAACAAACTTACTAAAGCGCACTTACCAAATCCAAGATTAGCCACATTAAGAAAAATCACAAAAATCAACACTAATGAGCTTATTGATGAGGGCCTTGTTTTATGGTTTCCAGCACCTCAGAGCTATACAGGAGAAGATATGGCTGAATTCCATGTTCATGGTAGCAGAGCTGTAATAAAGGCCGTTTTGGACGAATTTTCAAATTTAGAAAACTGCAGATTAGCCGAACCAGGAGAATTTACAAAGATTGCGTTAAGAAATGAAAAATTAAATTTATTAGAAGCAGAGAGTATTGGGGATTTAATATCCTCTGAAACGGAAATACAAAGAAGACAAGCAATAAGAGGTATGTCCGGAAATAATTTTGAAATTTATCTTAATTGGAGAAATAAATTAATTAAATCACTTGCTAATGTTGAAGCTAAAATTGATTTTCCAGATGAAGATCTTCCAAAAAATATTTTGGATGAAATTAAAAATGAAACAGAAAAAATTAAAAATGAAATCAAAAAGAGTTTAGACGATCAAAAAGTTGGTGAGAGAATTAGAGATGGATTTAAAATTGCTATAGTAGGACCCCCCAATGCTGGTAAATCTAGTTTGCTTAATTATATGTCGAGAAGAGAGGCAGCAATAGTTTCAGAAACCGCGGGTACCACTAGAGATGTTATTGAGACTCACTTAAATTTTAATGGATATCCTGTTGTTATTTCAGATACAGCTGGCATAAGAGAATCTAATGATGAAATAGAATCAAAAGGGATTAAACTAGCATTAAAAAAAGCAGAAAATGCTGATTTAAATATTATTGTTATAGAGCCTAAAAGTGGCTATTTTACTGGTTTTTTAAAAAATTTGATTTCTAGCAATTCTATTTTAGTAGTCAACAAATCTGACTTAGGAATAGATAACATTCTTGAAGAGTTTGGAAAGTTTAAACCAATTTATATTTCTATAAAAAATGAAAGTAATCTAAATTTACTCATAGAAGAAATAAAACAAAGACTTAAAAATCAGTTTATAAATTCTGATGATATTTTGATAACTAGAGAGAGACATAGAATTAATTTATTAGAGTGCAAAAAACATCTTGAAAGTTTTAGTGACAAAGATTTATCTAAAGATTTTGAAAAAGCTGCAGAGGATTTAAGGTTAGCTACAAGATATTTAGGCAAAATAGTTGGCAAAGTAGATGTTGAAGAGATTTTAGATAGTATTTTCAACGATTTTTGTATAGGTAAATAATTATCATTTTATAGGGTTTTTTGTGAAAATAACGTATTTTTTGTTGAAAAATAAAGATAATTTGATGTTTTCATCCTTAATCTTGTAAATATTATAATCAGATATAAGTTCTTTATTATGAAGAATGAAATAACATTTGATGTAGTAGTGATTGGAGGTGGTCATGCAGGATGTGAAGCAGCTGCAGCATCTGCAAGACTTGGAGTTAATACTGCATTATTCACTCATAAATTTGAGACTATTGGAGAAATGTCATGCAACCCTGCTATAGGTGGATTGGGCAAAGGACATTTGGTTAGAGAGATAGACGCATTAGATGGCTTAATGGGAGAGGTGGCTGATAAGTCAGGCATACAATTTAGACTCTTAAATAGAAGTAGAGGGCCTGCAGTAAGAGGGCCAAGAACACAAAGCGACAGATCCCTATATAAAAAATATATGCAAAAAAAACTTACAAACTACTGTAATTTAAGTATTTTTTCCGATACAGTAATTGAGTTTATTTTTAATAAAAACTTTGTAAATGGTTTTATAACTAGATCAGGTAAGACTATCAAAACATCAAAATTAATATTAACAACGGGAACATTTTTAAATGGATTAATTCATATTGGTGATAATAAAACACCTGCTGGTAGGTTTAACGAAAATCCTACAACAGGGCTAAGCGAGCAATTAAAAAAATATCAGTTTAAAATTGGAAGACTAAAAACTGGAACCCCACCAAGACTTGACTCAAGAACTATAAATTATCAAAATTTAGAGGAGCAACTTCCAGATGAAGAGCCTTACTTCTTTTCATCACTAACAAAAAAAACTTTTAACAAACAGGTCTCATGTAGAGTCACTTATACGAATGAAAAAGTGCACAGTATAATTTCAAAGAATATTAAACACAGCGCTATTTATTCAGGCAACATTGAGGGCGTTGGACCTAGATATTGTCCTTCAATAGAGGATAAAGTAGTAAAGTTTAGAGAAAAAACGAGCCATCAAATATTCCTAGAGCCTGAAGGATTAAATGATATTAGTATTTACCCAAATGGAATATCAACATCACTTCCTATGAATATACAGCAAGAAATATGTAATAATATCAGTGGTTTAGAAGATGTGAAAATAATTAGGGCTGGATATGCTATAGAATATGACTACATTGATCCAAGAGAGTTATTTTTAACCCTAGAAACAAAAAAAATTAAAAACTTATACTTAGCAGGACAAATTAATGGTACTACAGGATATGAGGAAGCTGCGGCCCAAGGTTTAATAGCAGGCATCAATGCTGCATTATCTTTTAAAAAAGAAGAACCTTTTATTTTAAATAGGTCTGATGCTTATATTGGAGTAATGATTGATGATTTGGTTACCAAAGGAGTTTTAGAGCCATACAGAATGTTTACTTCAAGAGCAGAATATAGATTGATATTAAGAGCAGATAATGCTGATCTAAGACTAACAGAAAAAGGCTCTAAAATTGGATTAATTAATAAGGAAAGAGAATTTTCATTCAATGAGAAGAAAATAAATTTAGAAAAATTAATCATTAAAATGGATGATGTTAATATTTCCCCATCAAAAGTTTCAAAATTTGGGATAAATATTGCAAAAGATGGAATTTTAAGGTCAGCAAATCAAGTTTTAAGCAGAAAAGGTGTTAATATGCAAAAAATAAGACAAATATGGGATAATATACCTTTTATTTCGCAAGAAATTGATGAACAACTTGAAATAAATGCTCATTACAAAGGATATCTAAAAAGGCAAAAAGCCGATATTTTGGCCTTCAAAAGGGATGAAAACATGAAAATTCCTGAAAATATTGATTATAAAAACTTAGATGGTCTATCTAAGGAGGTCAAATCAAAGTTTATAAATATAAAACCCTCAACTCTTGGACAAGCTCTAAGAATAGAGGGTATAACACCAGCCGCAGCATATATTTTGTTGTCACACATCAAAAGAAAGTCTATTAAGAAGATAGCTTGATTGATTCGTTAGAAATAGATTATAGGAAGATTAAATCTCTAGTTTCACGTGAAACATTAAATGAGCTAGAAACGTTCAGAAAGCTCATAATTATGAGAAATAATGACATAAACCTTATCAGTTCAACGACTATAGAGTCTTCAAAGGATAGACATATAGTTGATTCAGCACAAGTTATTGATTTTGTTGATGAAAATTACTCTACATGTACAGATTTAGGATCGGGAGCAGGACTTCCAGGAATTGTACTTGCGATTATTATGAAGCATAAAAATTCTAATATGCAATTTAATCTGTATGAGAAAAGTTTTCACAAAAGTAAATTTTTAGAGGAAGTTTCTAAAAAATTAAATTTAAATACAAAAGTTTTTAATCAAAATATCTTTGAGCAAAAGAATTTGGTTTCTGAAATAATAGTTGCGAGAGCATTCAAACCCATGGTTGTTGTTTTAGATTTAGTTAATAAAAGTTTTAAAAAATTTAATAATATTATTTTGTTATTAGGAAAAAATGGGAAATCATCAATTGAAGAGTGCCAAAAGAAATGGAAATTCGATTATACAAAAAGAAATAGTTTAACTAACAAACAATCTTTAGTAATAAAAATCACTAACTTGAAACAAAATGAAAAATAAAATTATTTCAGTAATAAATCAAAAGGGTGGAGTAGGTAAAACAACAACTGTTATAAATTTAGCAGCAGGATTATCACTATCTGAAAAAAAAATATTAGTTATTGATCTCGACCCTCAAGGAAACGCGACAACAGGATTAGGTTTGTCAAATACGATATCATCTGATCAAACAATATATGGAGTACTTAATGGTACTCGCGAACTTTCTAGCGTTATAAAAAAAACAAACTTTAAAAATCTTGATCTGGTACCATCTAATGTTGACTTATCTGGATTAGAGGTTGAGACAGCTGGAGATCATAGAAGAGCCTTTATTTTGAAGGACCAAATTACCGCATATTTAAACACTTCTAGAGCGCCATACGACTATGTTCTTCTTGACTGTCCTCCTTCATTAAGTTTGTTAACTATTATGGCTTTGGTGTCAACGAATTCACTCATTGTACCTCTGCAAGCAGAATTTTTTGCTTTAGAAGGGCTTACTCAGTTGATGAAAACTATAGATAGAATTAAGAGCAATTTGAATAAGAATTTGACCATAAGAGGGATACTCTTAACAATGTATGACAAAAGAAATAAGCTTTCATCCCAGGTTGAAAAAGAAGCCAGAGATTTTTTTCACGAAAAAGTATATCAAAATGTTGTTCCAAGAAATGTTAGACTATCTGAAGCTCCATCTCACGGTGCACCAGTATTGATGTATGATAAATCTTGTCCTGGTAGCAAAGCATATTTTAATTTTACGAATGAATTTCTAGAGCAAGAAAAACTTTATGAAAGCGCAGCATAATGAATCCATTTAAGAATAAAAAAGGTTTAGGAAGAGGCCTTTCATCATTAATAGGTGACACCCCAAATAATCAAATAAACAATAAAGTTCTAATTAGTTCGTTGTTAAAAAATAAATTTCAACCACGTAAAATTTTTGACAAAGATAAGCTGGAGGAACTAACTAATTCAATTAAAGAGAGAGGAATTATACAACCAATTATCGTAAGAAAGTCAAATAACGAAAATAATAAATTTGAAATTATTGCTGGTGAAAGAAGATGGTTAGCAGCACAAAATGCTGGGCTACACGAAGTACCAGTAGTCGAAGTTGAGGCTGATGACTTGAAGTCTTTAGAGTTTGCGATAGTTGAAAACGTTCAAAGAAATGATCTTAACCCTATTGAGGAAGCAAAAGGATATAAGAGACTAATTGATGAATTTTCATATGATCATGACAAAGTAGGTAAATTCATTGGAAAAAGTAGAAGTCATGTTTCTAATTGTTTGAGACTCTTGTCTTTACCTGTTGATGTAATTGAATTGGTAGAAAAAAATTTAATTTCTCAAGGACATGCTAAAATTTTAGTAGGTTTAAATAATGCTACCGTTATTGCCAAAAAAATTATTGATAAAAAAATGTCTGTTAGACAAGCTGAAAATTTAATTAAAATTTTAAAGTCAGATTACAAAAAAGGATCTATTAAAAAAGACCCTAATATTTTAGAGCTTGAAAAAAGTTTATCTGATAAAATTGGTCTTAATGTAGTGATCAAAAACAATAAAAAAAATAAAGGAACTCTTTTTTTTGAATATAAAGATATGGACCAATTAAATAGATTGATTAGTGTGATTAAATCTTATTATTAGATTATTTAGCTTTAGAAATTAAAAAATCTTTAATAATTTTTAAGCAATTATCAAAGTTTTCTTTAATTAGGACTTCTACTTCATTAATTTCATCTATAAGAGATCTAATATTATACATGTCTCTTTTGTTAATCTGATTGATAACAATATCTTTTTCTTTCCAAAATATAGGTGGTTTAAATTGATTTACGATATTTTCAAGATTTTTATTCATTTTTAGCTCATCAAATATTCTTAAAAGTCTTTTAGATTTATTTAACATAGTTCTAATAATAAAAATACAATCTTCGTTTGAAAATATATTTTCATTTATAATATGAGATGTTTTTTTAATATTTTTTGACAAACAACTGTCCACAAGATCATTAATGCTATAATTGTGTGCAAGGTTTGTAATTTTTAATATTTCATCTATAGAAATTTTACTTTTGCCTGATAAAAAAATATCTATTTTATTTAGTTCATTATATAGGTTTTCTCTATCACCTCTACATCTACTAATTAAAAGATTAGAATTTTCTTGTGAAAAAGATATTTTTTTAGCATTCAAAAACTCATATAAAATCTTAGATAGTGTTTGGTTATTGTCCTCATAAAAAGGTACACAAACTAAATCATTACTTTTTTCAAAAAAATTTCTTAGTTTTGATTTTTTTTCTAAAGTTCTTGCAGAAAGAATTAATGTAACATCATCTACTTTTTTTTCAAAAATTTCTGCAATTATTTTTATAATTTTATCGGATGCTCTTGATATTATTATTAGTTTTTTTTCTTCAAAAAAAGATTTATTTAATATTTTTTCAAAAAAAATATTATCATTGTCTAATATCTCTTTTTCTTCATATCTGTAAATTTCTTTCTCAAATTTAATTTCAAATTCTTTTTTAATTATCTCATTCTTAAATCCTTCATTTTCACCGTAAAATAGAAAGAATTTTTTTTTAAGATTAGTTAATTTATTAATTTCAAAGGATTTTATTATCATTGCATTGAGAACAGTATGCTTATTATTTCATTTACTATTTCATCAGCAAGATTATTTATAATAATATTTTCTTCTTGTTTTAAATCAAACTTATTATCTAAAATATTATAGTTTTTATTATTTTTAAGCATTTTAGAGTAAACGATATTATTTTCGTAATTTGTAATTTCAACATTAGCGATAATTTCTAAGTTATATGTTTCGGGATCACCGACTTTATTTTTTGATATAATTCTTTTATTATTTTTAATATCTAAGAAAATATTAAATTGTTTTAAATCAGTTTCATCTTTTTGAAAAAATTTAAGTTTTTGAGAAAACAAATTATTAGTCTGATTTAGATCTTTAAACTTTATATCTTTAATGGATATTCCTAAATTATTATCTATATCTTTTGATGAAAAAATTGGGTTGTAACCACAACTGCTCAAATTAATGAATATGAAAAGAATGTAAAATATATATATTTTTTTCATTTTATTATAAAATTAATTAATCTATTTTTAACAAAAATATTTCTGACTATTTTTTTACCTTTTAAAATTTTTTCATAATCTGGTGATTTTTTGATATTTGTGATCAATTCTTCCTCATCTATATCTTTTAATGAACTAATTGTAGTCTTTTTTTTTCCATTAATTTGTATCACTATTTGAACAGCATCGTCTTCTAATAATTTTTTATTAGTTATCGGCCACTCAATTTTATCAGAATTATGAATTGTTTCTAAACATTCTGAGGAAAAATGAGGTATTATAGGCATTATTAAGTATAAAAATTTTTTGTAATCGTTAATTAATATTCTAAAATTTAAATCTTGATCAACTATTTTAATATAAAAATTATATGCTTCATATAAATTTGCTATAATTCCATTATAATGAAACCTTTCTAAGTTTTTAGTAATCTTATCTACCAATTGATTTGTAAATTTTGTAAATTTTATGTTATTTTCATTATCTGCTTGCTTAAGATTTTTTTTTAAAGATTTATCAAGAATTTTTTGGTGTAAAACCCAAAGTTTTTGTAAGAATTTGTAAGAGGCGCTCATCCCTTGGTCTGACCATTGCACATCTTTTTCAGGAGGGCTATCGGACAAAATAAATAATCTCACTGCATCTGCTCCATATTCCTTAATAATATTTTCAGGATCAATAGTATTTTTTTTTGATTTGGACATTGATTCTGATGATCCAACAATTACTTTTTTTAATTTATCATTTTTTAAAAAAAAATTTTTACCATCATCTGTATCTACCTCATCTGGGTTAAGCCATTTATTATTTTCATCTTTATACGTTTCATGGCAAACCATGCCCTGTGTAAATAAACCTTCAAAAGGTTCTATTATTGAAAAATTATTATTCTGATATGATATTGCTTGCATAAAAAATCGAGAATAAAGTAAATGTAAAATTGCATGTTCTACACCACCAATATATTGATCTACTGGCATCCAATAATCTGTTTCTTCTTTTTTAAAACCGTAATTTGAATAATTTGAAGAGCAAAATCTTAAAAAATACCAAGAAGAATCAACGAAGGTATCCAAAGTATCTGTCTCTCTTCTATATTCCTTTCCATTTATTATTACTTTCTTCCAATCATTTTGGTGATCCAATGGATTCCCTTTTACCGAAAGATCAATGTTTTCAGGTAATTTTACAGGTAAGTCATTTATCGGAATCTTAACAATATTATTTTTTTCATCATATGCAATTGGAATTGGACAGCCCCAGTATCGCTGTCTAGAAACACCCCAATCTTTTAATCTAAAGTTAATTTTTTTATTACCTAATTTTTTTTCTTCTAATACTTCAATCGCCCTACTTACAGACTCATTAGGAACTTTTAAATTATTAAGTATTTCAGAATTAAATATTATACCTGGACCAGTGTATGCTTCATCATTGACTATAAAATTTTCATCACTTCCCTCTGGCCTTACCACTGTAATAATTTCAAGTTTATATTTTTTAGCAAAATCTAAATCTCTTTGGTCATGCGCAGGACATCCAAAAACTGCACCAAAGCCATAATCCATTAATACAAAGTTAGCAAAATAAACAGGAACTTTATTTTTATTCAAAGGGTTTATTGCAAATAAATTAGTCTTGAAACCTATTTTTTCAGCTTGAGCTATGGACTCTTCAGTTGTTCCAGTTTTGGAACAATCTTTTTTAAATTTAATAAATTCTTGATTGTCTTCGTAAAACTTAGATATTGGATGATCGGCAGATACTGCAAGAAACGAAAAGCCATATAAAGTATCTGGTCTTGTGGTAAAACATCTAATATTTTTAATTGCATCATTTCCTTCAATTTTAAAATTAATTTCACAACCAAAAGATTTTCCAATCCAGTTTTTTTGCATCACTTTTACTTTATTTGGCCATTTAATTAATGATTCAAGTCCTTTTAATAAATCTTCTGAAAACTGTGATATTTTAAAAAACCATTGATTAAGCTTTTTTCTTTCTACAGTTGCACCAGATCTCCATCCTTTACCATCTATTACTTGTTCATTGGCTAAAACAGTTTGATCAATTGGATCCCAATTTACATAGTTTTCTTTTCTATAAACCAATCCTTTATCATATAATTCTAAAAAAAATTCTTGTTGGTGTTTATAATATTCAGGTGCACATGTAGATATTTCTTTATCCCAGTCTAGTGATAATCCTAATTTTTTTAATTGAGTTTTCATATTTTTTATATTTTTCTCAGTCCATTTTTTTGGATCTAGGTTATTTTCACGTGCAGCGTTTTCAGCAGGCATACCAAAGGAGTCCCATCCCATTGGATGTAAAACATTGTAATTTTGCATCTTTTTGTATCGAGCAAGAACATCACCAATAGTATAATTCCTGACATGGCCCATATGTATTTTTCCAGATGGATAAGGGAACATTTCTAAGCAATAAAATTTTTTTTTTTTCGAGATTAATTTCAGTATTAAATGATTTGTTCTTATCCCAAATTTTTTGCCATTTATTTTCAATTATTTTAAAATTATATCTTTCCACTTTTATAATATTTTAGTTTATAAAATAAATTATTTTTTAAGATTAGTTATTCTCAGTTTCTGAATTTTTATACTCACCATGTTTTTCCTTGTACCTAACGAGATCTTCTTGAGCAAGCACAGCAGCTTTTTTTAATATTTCTAGTTTTATTTCATTTCCTAAACCTGATTTAACTTTTTGTGTTTGACAAATATTTGACATATCACATTTTTTTTCAAATAAAGAAACCTCAAGTCCATCAGCTCTAATTTCGTTTGTTAAAAATCTTACTGATATTTTAATTGATCTTTCATTCCCCTCGCTAAACCAATCTGTTATTATTACACCTCCAGAATAATCAACATTTGCCAATGGGGTAAAATCTAAAATATCCAACGAAGCTCTCCACATTGGATTAGAGGATGCAAATTCAAAATTACCACCTGAACCACCCTTCATTGTGTTTGAAAGTTTAAAAGCTTTACCTTCCTCAATATTTTTTTTAGCTCTTGCTTTTGCATTAACAGGTACTTTGTTAGGGTCTGCAGGATCCCATCTAAAAGGACCACTTTTGCATGAGTTAAGAAATGTACCTAATATCATGATGAGTAAAGTTATTTTGGATAAAAAAGTAATTTTATAGGGCATTATTTTGTTTGATATAACACAATATATTATTCAGTAACAAAAAAACTACAAATAATGGGGGAAATACTGTTGTAATTTTACAACAAATTAGGAAAATATCATAATAAATTACAAAAATTGGCGCTTTTCCTTCAATTTTTTATAAAGTGCCGCCATTCATAATATTAATATTAATATAAAAAAGGAGATATATATGGATAATTTTAAAAAAGTAGGTTTGACAGCATTAGCTGGATCACTTGCTATCACAGCAGCGCACGCTGGTGAGATGTCAGTATCTGGTTCAATGATTGCAACTTACAATGCAAGAGACACAAAAGAGTCGACTACTAACCCAATGGGTATGAAGTCTAACTTAACGTTTTCTGGTTCAAGTGAATTAGATAATGGTATGACAGCTAGTGTTTTCCATACAACTACTGATAAATTTACTGGACAGTAT
>MDTB01090865.1_pt1 | contig 14240 bp, 14 predicted proteins | sample 811161 | NCBI WGS metagenome assembly MDTB01 (sample SAMN05326650, study PRJNA326480) | marine metagenome | isolation source: seawater | place: Mediterranean Sea | collected 2009
CTAATTTCATTTTATTAAAATTAGTAATATCAGTTTTTACAAACTGGAAATTAGTAGATTGTTTCAATAATTTGAGTCTGTCTTTTTTTAATTTTATATCATAATAACTATTCATATTATCAATACCAAATACTCTGTTATTACTGTTCATTAGCAATCTTTTACAAAGGTGAAAGCCTATAAATCCTGAGCTTCCTGTTACTAATACTTTCACTTTATTTTCACTCCATTTTTCTTTAGCCAATATTCTATTGAGGGAATTTGCCATTCATAATCAATATCACAACCACCTTCAGATTTAATAGGATATATTTTCTTACCCATCCATTTTTGAGGAAGGAGGCCCTGGCTCATTTTCTCAAGACATTTTGTTCTGACCACTGAAAGACCCATATCAGCAAAGAAAACATCTCCTTGAGAGTCTCTATCACAATTTAGGGTTTTGGGATTTCCAAAATTTTTAAATGAGACAAAAGGCACCAAGTTACCATTCTTTGACAATTTTCTTGCTCTTAATGGACTCCACATATTATAAACAGAAGTAGTAACTGCTGAGTCGAAATATTTTTTTTTTGAAAGAACGCTTATTCCTTCTTTTATAAGTTTACCAGTAACATTTGGAGCATTAGCAAATAGTAAAGCTACAAAATTTATCTTATATCCTTCATCGAGTAATTTTTTTTTTGCAACAAAGTATGCATGTTCAAAAACATTTTCACCCAAGGCTTTACTTGTAGCAAGATATTTTGGTCTTTTAATCACATCAACATTATGCACTTTTGCAATTTTCGTAATATGTTTACAGTCAGTTGAAACAAAAATTCTAGATATACATTTAGATTTTTTTGCAGCGATAATTGGATATTCGGCTAACGGTCTACCAAGTACTTTCCTTACATTCTTTCCTGGTAAACCCTTACTGCCTGATCTACCTATCATGATTGCTATATTAATGGATTTATTCATTTAAAATTAAATTCTATATAATTGAGATAATTTTTCGTTAGGTCTTCCAAGTCTTTTCGATTTAATTTTCTTCTTTAATTTTACCCAAGATGATTTTTCATCGGATAAATAAAAAGAATGTAATAGCTTTATTGAAGCTAAACAATCATCCTTTGTAACATAAAATCTTTTTTTATTGTTTAAATCATTTGCTACACTTTTATATAAATCAATATGACCTTTGCCGTATACTCTTCCTCTATCTGGTAATTTTGTAAAGTCGTCACTATATTTCATACATTCTTTTGGGTTAGGTGTAAAAACTTCAAGCATATTTACAGCTACACCTCCTAATTGAACCAAACCTTTAGATCCTACAATAGAAATTGATGCCTCATAATCGTCTGGTCTTGCAGCTGTTGTTACTTCCAAATTTCCCATTGCACCATTTTTATATTTAAAAATTGCTATTACAGAGTCTTCTACTTTAATTTTTGCACCAAGCGCACTCATTTTACAGTTTACCTCATCAATTTCCCCACATAAGTATCGCAGTAAATCAATGTGATGAATACCTTGATTAGTTAAAGCGCCTCCATCATGAGAAAAAGTCCCACGCCAAGGAGACATTTCATAATATCTCTGAGGACGACACCATCTTACTCTGACAGAAACAATTCTTATTTCTCCAATTTCTTTTTTTTGAATTGCTTTTTTTACTCTTTGAACAGCTGTATTGAAGCGATTTTGGAAAACAGGAAAGATTTTTTTTCTGTTTTTTTTTGCTATTTCATATGCTTTTTCAACTTGAGATGGAGTCATAAAAGTTGGCTTTTCAACAATGATATGTTTTCTAAATTTAGAGATTATCTCAACAGCATGTTCAAAATGCATTCCAGATGGAGTAACTATAGCAACAACATCAATTTCTGGATGATTATTTAACATTTCCCTGTAATTGGTAAAATAAGGTACATTGAATTGATCACCATAACTTTTGCACTTTGCTTTATCTAAATCACAAACAGAAACTAAATAAACACCTTTAACGTCCTGTATTGCCCTACAGTGCCATCCAGATATTCTACCACATCCGATAATTGCTATTTTAATTTTATTCATTATTTGTGTTTTATTAATTGATAAACTTTTTCAAATTCATCCTTATAAGTTGAAGAAAACCGACTATAGCCTTTAAGTGAGTCCTCACTAAAATTTTTTCTATATAATACTTTATTTTCTAAATTTTTATGTATTATATTTGAGTCTTTACCAAAATTTACATGTAAAAAATTACCATGAGCCTCCCAAGTGTGATAGTTTAACTCATTCATTTTCTCTATAAACCAGTTTTTGCCCTCATTTAATTTGTGAACAGATTTTTCTACGATTTCATAATTATCAATTGCCGCACAAATCATATTTGAAGCTAATGTATTTATTTCGTACATTGCTCTAATTTTGTGCATATATTGAATTAGGTTATTTGACGCAACTCCATAACCAACTCTGAGTCCAGCAAGTCCCCATGCTTTTGCAAAAGTTCTAGTAATTATTAAATTCTCAAATTTATTCGTTAATTCCATACAAGTTTGATCATAAAATGGGAAATATGCTTCATCTATCAGTGTTATTACATTATTTTTATATGATAACTGTAAAATTTTATTTATTTCATCGGGGTCAAAAACTGTTCCAGTTGGACTATCCGGATTAGGCAGACAAAAAAGTTTTGGTGGCGACTTTTTGATAAAGTTTATTATTGCATCTAATGACATATAAGGCTTGTTGTCCTTTGAAACATAATTTATTCTTTCTACATTTGCTTGATATACTTTTGCATATATTTCGTACATTGCAAATGTTGGGGATGTTAGAAGAAGCTTGTCACCAGGCTCGATAAACGTTTCAAATACTGATCTGATAATACCATCGGAACCAGCACCTAATAAAATTTTATTTGCAGATTGATTTATAAAATCAGATATTTTTTTATATAAAATTGAATTGTCAGGATAGGTTGAAATAGAATTATTAAATATTTTCTGGAATATTTTGAAATTAGCATTTCTTAGTTCAGGATCATTATTTTCATTTTTATCAAGAAAAATTAGTCCATTATTCCTCTCTGAGGATAATAACCAATCAGGTCGTGAAATAGCCTCATCAAATAAATGTTCTCTTGGATTAAAATTCATATTAGATCAAACTTGAAAAATCTTTTAGTCGGTAGAAATTTTTTTTAAAATTTACAATATTATGACTAAAACTTCCATTAAAATCTATTAACAAGAAATCTAAAAAATTTGATTTAGCGGCTTCCATATCTGTAATTGTATCACCAATAACAAGTATCTCTTCATCAGATAGATAGTTATGAGTTTTAATAGATTTAATTACTTTAGTTTTGGTATTTGGTGATCCATAAACTTCATTAAAAAAGTGATGAATATTTAAACTTTTAAGAATTTGTTCTATTTCATCTTGTGGAGTTGCTGAAATTAAAATTAAATTACAATTTTTGTAATTCTTATCTAAAAATACTTTAGCTCCAGGTATCCAATTTGAATTTATTACTTTTTTGAATACTGATTTGGAAAATTTATTTAAAAATTTTTCTATATTTTTTTGGTTTACTGGCTCATTAACAATATCCAGATAAATCGGCATTTTCTCATATCTTGATATTCCCCCATGCGAAAGATGGTGATCATAAATCCTCTCTGACGCAGTAGTTCCATACTCTTCAAATAATTCCTTGAATGCTAAACCCTTTATATTTACAGAGTCTTTAATAACTCCATCAAAATCTATAAATATATGTGAATATTTTTTTATATTAAAATTTTCGATCACAATGAATTATTGTTCTTTATTAAGATCATTTATGATTTCTAAAATCCCCTGACCTAAGTCTACGTGTAGTGGGGGAACATATTTCCTTCCTAATTTTGGCTGATATGCATATGGAGTTCGCACATAATGGCCTTCATAGTTTTTTTCAAGAAATTTCACTTCTTTCTTATAATTCAAAATTTCACTTATCATTTCTAGTAAATCACGCATTTTTATTTGTTCATGTCCTGTCAACATAATACTCTCATTATCAAATTTTCCATCTAAAGCCTCAATGCTCGCTTTAGCTGCATCATATACATGGATATATTCTCTTTCAGATTCAGGGCTACCTTGATAACTTACAAATCCATTCTTAACAGAATCACTTATTATATTTTTCAAACCATTAGATTTATCGGCTCTAGGACCATATAAAGAACCATACCTAAAAATTGTAAAATTGAAATCATACAGCCTATGAAACTCCTCAATGTAAGCTTCTACTGCTTGTTTACTACACCTATAAAAACCACCTTCTCTGCTATAAACGTACACGGTACTTGCATAAATAAATTTTTTTACATTATATTTGATACAAGTATTAATTACTTTTACTGCTCCTAATATATTTACTTCAGCAGTTTCTACTGGTTTATGAAGTAAATCGTCTAGGTCTGCAAGAGATGCGAATAAATATACTGCGTCTGAATTTTTTACAGCTTCCGATAGTGATTTATCGTCTAACAAATCACCAACAACCATTTTCTGATCTGCTCTCAGATAGGGAGATTTTACTAAATCATAAATAGTAACATCATGTTTGGCATCAGTTAAAAAATCTGCAACGTGAGAACCAAGAAATCCGCTTCCACCAATTACAAGAACTTTCATAGTTTGTTCAATTTATTTAAACGCTATATTTACTAATAATAGATTGCAAAGTCAAAAGTATAGTAAAAGAAAAATAATCTAAGTATTTAACTAATTATATCTATGATTTCTGTATAAATTGATTTTTTTCTCTTTTCTAGCATCTTTAATCCTAAAGTATTTAATAAAATTACATTTGCCTTCTTTTTCCAAATAGATCGATTAATTTTTTCGCATTTTTTTATCTGATTTATTAAGCCCGTTGAATTTTTGAAGCCCGTCATCACACGAGGTAATTTTTTCTTTACAGAGTAATTAAAATCAAAAAAAATTACTTTATAACCTAAATAGAGCGCATCATAGTAAGTGCCTGATAATCCTGTAATAAAAATTGTGCCCTTGCTATAAATATATTTATGAGATTTTTTTGTTTCATCAATTACAAAATGAAATTTAAATTTAAATTTAAAAATCAGTTTCAATACCTCCTTTTTATCACTTGAGGGATGCGGTCTGAAATGAATTAGATTATCATAAAATAAATTTTCAACTTCTTTTAACAATGTAAGCAACTTCTCACTTTCGCTCAAATGCCTTATACCACCCAATACAACTACTAATTCTTCTTTCTTTTTATTATTGTATAGTTTTTTGTCTATTGAAGGTCTAAAGATAGCTTTAGAATTATATATGTTGGCTGTAGGGTTATATTTTTTGAATAAAAAATCATTAAATTTTCCCCAACATAAAATATTTTTAGCTGTTGAGTTTGTAAAAATAATATTTCCATTTCTCTCATTTTTACCAGTGAAAAAATGATGAACACTGTGAGGTGATGTGAAAGTTGGAATCTTATTTATGTTTGCTGCTTGGATAATGGCATTCTCAAATCTTTGAAAATCTTTAGCTGAGAAAACAGCTTTAGGCTGAACTTGATTTACAAAATCATCATATAGATCAATTGCCTTTAAGATATTAACACAAATTTTTACTCTTACATTTAGAGCAATAAAATTAAGTTCAGAAAAATAAAGATAATAAATAAATTTGAGAATTCTTAAAAATCTCTCAAAAATAGCAAAATGTATAGGAGTTGTCTTCCAGGTTACTAATGATGCTTTTTCACTTAAATTGGATACATTTAACTCACTAAAGTGTGATTGCCTATGCGATGGTGATAATAACATCCATATATTTGATTTACTATTTTGTTTGATAATAATGGCAAATTTGAATAGAAATAGCCATATTACTGCTAGAAAAGTTTCTTTAATTGTATTTAATATTTGTAAATTTGAAAAGGTACTTCTACTTATAAAATTAGGATGTAAGTCAGAAATAATAATTTTATTTATATCTAAATCTTTATAATACCTTTTTTTTTGTTTAAGTCTTTTATTGATTTCTCTATAGACTTTGCCTTCAAATACTTTTTGATTTGACTTACTTTTAAAGTTCATGCTTGATAAGATCAGATTAAGGTAATCTATAATTAGCCAAGACCCTTCCAGGTAGCTCCATTCTTAGTATAATGATGCTCTACCTCCAGTGAGGGATCATATAATATTTTATGATTTTTGTTTATCATATCAGCCGCCCAGTATCTATCTTCTTTACTTTGAATCTGTTCATCAAAAATATTTGCAAGTAAAAATTCTTTTTTAAAAAATGATATAGCATTATGAAAAAAATATCTATTTTCGTTTTCCGAAAACATATTAACTACTTCATCATTTTTAAAATGACTCCATAAATAACGTTTCACAATTTTTTTGCCTTCCCAAATCGGAATTTGATTACCAAATATAGCTACATATTTTTCTGAATCATTAATTAGTTTTCCTAAGTCTATTTTTTTTAAAACACAATGAGCAGACATAACGAGAATATAATCATTTTTTGCATTCTTTACTCCTAGATTAATTGATTTGCCAGGAGTGTATTCGTCAATATTAATAACATTGATATCTGTATAGTTTCTTGAATTATTATCTTTGAGGTTCTTATCTTCAGAGAATCGCTTAACAATTTGTATCGAGTCATCGCTAGAGTTATTATTAATCACTATTATCTCGGGTTTATAGAGAAAATCTAGAATTGATTGTATCGCATGGCCAATCCATCTTTCTTCATTTCTTAGTCTTACGATAACTGATATTGATTTTTCATCATTCATTGAAGAATTTATATATTATTACAAAAAAATATTATATTTAAAAATTTTGTTGAGAATAAACTAAAAATGCTTCTTTATTTAAAAGCCAAAAGGCATTTTTTATAATATTTGCGGGAATTTTTCTATTACTTTGCATCTCAGATAATACCAACCCCTTTTTTTTACCAGGTACCAAAACTACAACAAATCTTGCAGAGTTAATAACGCCTTTTGTAATACTTATTCTCCTACCAAAATTTCCAGGCTCTACAGTTATAATCACTTTTTCTTTAGTCTCATTTAGGTATTTTTTGTTTGGAAATAAAGAAGCTATATGGCCGTCATCACCTAAAGTTAATAGTAATAAGTCTACTTTTTTAGGAATTTCTTTACGATAATTTATTAAATTTTTTTTTAAACCTATTTTTTTTATAAGTGGTGGATTGAAACTAACGTTTTGTGGCAAGTCATTATCAAAAAGATTTTTTAAAACATTCTTGTAATTACTTCTCTTACTAACTACTTCTACATTTCGTTCATCTGTGAGAAAAATGTTATACTTTATGTTATCAAAATATCTTTTGTCTATGTTTTTATAAACTTCTAGGGCTGACCTCCCACCAGTAAGTATTAAATTTATTGAATTACTTTTACAATTTTTTTTTATTAAATTTTGAATGAATTTTGCCGATTTTTTAGACCAATCGTTATCACTGAATACACATATTTCTCTCTTAACCCTCATTCTATGTTACAAAGTATTCAGATTTTAATCGCTTATTTTTCTTTATTCTAATTACCTCTTTAACTGCCTCTAATTCCATCAGGTTTCTCGCTTGAATTGTGTATGAACTAATATGTGGTGTTAGTATACAATTCTCTAATTCAGAAAGTTTCCCATCATAAGGTTCAATTCCAAAAACATCTAAAGCTGCTGATTTTAAATGTTGTTTTTTTAAAGCTTTATATAAATCATTTTCATTAATTACCGATCCTCTTGAAGTATTTACAATCATGCTTCCTCTTTTCATATTTTCTAATTCTTTTAAGGTAATCATATTCTTCGTTTTCTCAGTATCTGGTACGTGAATTGTAATTAAATCAGACTCTTTTAATAATTTTTTGAAACTAACAAAATATTCTTTGTATTTTGATTGTTTTTTTGACTCATAAGGATCATGTATAAGTATTTTTTTTGGTTCAAATTGATTTATTAATTTAAAAACTTTTTTTCCAATACGCCCAAAACCTAAAATACCAATTATGGAGCTTTCTATTCCTGCTGTGAGTTTTTTTTCCCATGTTTTTGCATGTGTCATAGTATCAAAAGATTTGATGTTACGTAATAAACTTAACACAAACCCAATAGTTATTTCAGAAACTGCATTGGTGGGAGCATCTGGTGTATAAGAAATTTTTATGCCGTTTTTTTTTGCATATTCAATATCAATGTTCTTAATCCCAGATCCAACTCTCGAAATCAATTTTAGTTTTGTAGCTTTTTTTAACACCGCTTGTGAAATTGGTTCAGTTCCAGCAATTATTGCGTCATATTCATGTATTATTTCTTTAAGTTGATTTTCTGTTATTTTTTTATGAAAAGGATTAATCACATATTTTATGCTATTTTTTTTCAGCATTTTAAGTGGCGCAACATTATTTTCACCAAATGGTATTGTTGTAATTAAAACTTTCATTCAAAATATTCATTATTTTTAATTTTTCCTTGGGCGCTCTTTAGGCTTAAAATTGGTCTTACGTGTGACCTTGGCTTTTGTTTCATCATTTCTTTTGCAATTATTAAATCTAATTTCTCATCTATATTTACAGTTCTTTCCTTAGGCATTATATAAGCAAGCGAGTCCTTACTCCCATGTCTTATTCCTATCTCTAGCATATCTCTTCTCATCGAATAAATTGATCCATTTCTTATGTACGCGTCAGGTTTAAGATCTTGTCTTCTGCTTTCAGGAATTTCCTTTAAATTATTTGTAAAATTTTGAATACGTCCATTTACAATTTTTTTTATTCTAAGGGGATGATGATCATCCAATTTAACTACACCAATCACTGAGTCTGCATTAGTTTTTATATGTAATCTCAAAACTGTGTCAATATCTCTTACGGTTTTAAACGGATTAGTACACATAAGCTCTATTACAAAGTCAAATTTAATGCCCAATTTTTTTTCCATAAAATGAGTGGCATGTAAATCACAATCCACAGATTTCGCCTTATCGCTGGACAAATACTTTGGTCTTTTAAATGGTGCGTTGCATCCGTATTGTTCGGATATTGCTCTTATTTCATCATCATCAGACGACACTATTAAATGAGTAATTAATTTTGACTTTAATGCCTCAGCAATTGTGTATGCTATGAGAGGGTGTCCATTTATCTTGACAATATTTTTTCTTGGAATTGATTTTGAGCCTCCTCTAGCAGGAATAATTCCAAGTATATTAAGCTTTTTTTTGTTTTGTTTCATAAAAATTTTCTAACAAATCGACAGAGCGGTGATACGCAATATATCTAGCGTCACTTGTCATACCTCCTATATGAGGTGTTATCAGTACCTGATTGTTTAATTCTCCATTTATAAATGATCGGTATATTGGGCTTCGAGACCTATTTAAGATTTCGTCAGCAATGACATCTGTAAAATATCTGGCATCTTTATTTTTTTTTAAAAACTTCAACATGTCTATTTCATTTACAATTTCTCCCCTTGAGGTGTTAATAATTAAGATATTACTTTTACATTTTTTTAAGAAATTTTCATTTACCATATTAGAAGTTTCATTACTAGCGTGAACATGAATAGAAATACAATCAACCTCATTGCACATATCGTTGATATGATTTACAGGAACAAATTCATTTGCAGTTAAGTCAAATGTTATATATGGATCATAAACATATATTGTGGCACCAAATGCTTTAGCGTACTTAGCAAACATTTTACCCAACCTACCATATCCTATTATTCCAATTTTTAAGTGATTTATTTGTCTACCAATAAATTTGTCGCAATCCCAATTATTATTTTTAACATCATTTATTGAACCAATAATATTTCGAAATCCTATAAGTAAAAAAGTAAAAGCTAATTCAGCAGTCGAACTTACATTCTCTAGAACTTTTATTTCATCTTTTAGACTTAAAATTTTAATATTTTTTGAATTACAATAATTTTTATCAATATGTACTGTACCAGTAGATGCTGTGCATATTACAATAATATTTTTGAATAAATCTATTATATGACTATCAAATTTGACTTTCGACTTATTAGGATTTGTAAAAATTGCTTTAACCTTATTTTTTGTACTAATTGATAGATTTTTTAAATCTTCAACAGTAGCATCTGGCGCGTAAATAATTTGAAATTTATTTTCTAATCTTTCATATAATGAGTCTATTGACTCAATATTTGTAATAACTAATAAAGTTGGCTTATCATTTAATGGTTCCATCTACCTCTGTACTTTTCTACTGTGTCTCTCTCGCATTCTTGAAAATTAAGTCCGTGGGGTATAAGGCCTTTAATTGCTTCTTTATGGTTTAGGACCATAGACTTAAATGATGATGGCAATAATGCAAATTTGTTATCTCTGCCTGGTAATTCACTGTTTGTAGTAAAGTGTTTTTCTACTGCTTTAACGCCATAAGCTGCCGCAACAGCTGGTAGTACCTCAGAGGAGGTATGGTCACTCAATCCTAATTCTACATTTGGGCAGTACTCTGAAATAAGTTTTAGCCTATCAAGATTTAAATTTTCCGGAGGGCAGGGATAACACGATACACAATGCATTAGTATTACCTTATTTTGAGCATTATTTACTTTATCTGCAATTACTTTAAATTCACTTTCAGTGCATGCACCAGCAGAAAAGATAATTAACTTGAAGTTATTAAGGCAATAATCTATCAAATCATAATTTACAACTTCATGTGATGGTATTTTTATAATTTCGTAACCTAATTTTTTGATAACCTTGGCATCTCTCTCATTAAATACACTAAAAAAGTCTTTTACATTGTATTTTTGTGAAATTTCAGAAATTTGATTTATTTTATCTTCGTTTAATTGTGCTGAAATATAAATTTCTCTTCTTCCATCAGTGTCCCATTCGCCAGGTTTAAGATTTTCTTCTCTCCAGTATTGGAATTTTACATGCGTTGCGCCAGATTTAGACGCAGCAGATATCATATCCTCTGCAAGAGACATATCTCCCATGAAGTTCCAACCAATTTCTGCTATATACATATTAATTAATAGAATTACATCAATTTTTAATATATTAAAGGAATATATTTTAGATAACCATATAAATAGATTATTTCCTTAGTATTAATACGGTAACCTTTAAACCTATACTCCAAACAATATTGAAACTATTGATTCTTAATTTTAGTTTTTTAAATAAATTAAATGGTCTTTCCAGATCCAGAAAGTCCTGTTATCCAATAACACGACGCTTTCATTAAAATTTTTATTCCCCACTGTATTTGATCGTTGGTTGCGGGAGTAGGATTTGAACCTACGACCTTCAGGTTATGAGCCTGACGAGCTACCAGACTGCTCCATCCCGCGAAAAATATATTAATTGAAAATACTCACATGAACTTCGAATGTCAAGAAATAGTAAAAGTAAACTAATTATCTCCAAACAAATCACGCGTAAAGATTTTGTGCGCTACATCATTTAAATCGTCGCTTTTTCTATTTGATATTATTATTTCTGATTGAGTTTTAAAATCATCTAGATCTATAATAACTTCTGAATTAAAAAATTTTTTATCTTTTAAAAGAGGTTCATAAACAATTACTTTTATACCTTTAGCTTTAATCCTTTTCATTATACCTTGAATAGCGCTGTCTCGAAAATTGTCCGAACCTTCTTTCATTATTAGTCTATATATTCCTACAATTGATGGAGACATCTCAATAATTAAATCCGATATGAAGTCTTTTCTTGTTGCATTGGCATCGACAATTGCTCTAATTAAATTGTTAGGGACTTTATGATAATTTGCCAGTAATTGCTTTGTGTCCTTTGGTAAACAATAACCACCATAGCCAAATGAAGGATTGTTATAGTAGTTGCCTATTCTTTTATCCATAGAAACCCCATTTATTACATTTCTTGCATCCAACTCATGTTTAATACAAAAACTATCTAATTCGTTAAAATAAGCAATTCGCATTGCAAGGTAAGTATTAGAAAATAATTTTATCGCTTCAGCTTCGGCTGAGTTCATAAATAACACATTAATTTCATTTTTTTTGAGCATACAATTTTCGATTAATAAATTTGAAAAAATTTTCATTTCCTTTTCATTGCCCCCAAGAATAATTCTAGAAGGATATAAATTATCATAAAGAGCCGAACCCTCTCTTAGAAATTCTGGGGAGAAATAAATCTGTGAATAATTAAACTTCTTTCTTACTTCGCTTGTAAATCCTAAAGGTACAGTAGATTTGATAATAATTGTTGGATCATTCTTTTTATTATTCAAAATATCTTTGATAACAATTTCAATACTCGAAGTATCAAAAGTGTTCTTTACAGCGTCATAATCAGTTGGAGTTGCAATTACAATAAAATCTGAATCAAAGTAGGCAGTTTTTTTATTAGTTGTAGCTTGTAGATTTGAAGATTTATTTTTGAGATAGTCTTCAATATACTCATCAGAAAAAGGTGATATTTTGCTTTTTATTTTCTCAACTTTTTTTTTATCAATATCATATGCTATTACATCATTGCTCTGAGCCATTAGCAAAGAAAGGGAAAGGCCAACGTAACCTAGGCCAACTATAGATATTTTCATGATCTTAATATAACTCCAAAATTTTTCATAAAGGAAATTTTTTTGATTTTAAATACTTAGAATAATTCTTTATTTACCGATCTGTGCACTAACATTTTTAAATTTTATGAATAGCTAATCAATGAATATTTCATGCATGCTTTAGAACAAATATGTCCTGCTCATGCTGATCAAGAGACTGCCTATTTATTTTCCAATAACCGGGTATATACTTTTCTATTTTTAAATGAGCATCAGATATTGCCTCAAACCATTTTTCCTCAGTATATCCAACGCTCCCTTCTGGTTTTTCAGGTTGAGAAGTAAAACCTTCTTCATAAACAGTATCAAAAAATCTTCTTTTACTTAATGCTTTATTATTACGATCATATTTTCCGTCAATATTATAACATGTTATCCATACCTTTCCGTCTTCTTTTAAGCACCTTTTAATTTCAGTTAAATAATGTCTAATAGTCTTAAAGTTAAAATGGGAGAAAATAGAATTTAAAAAAAGAAGATCAAATGACTTATCGTCATATGGAAACATAAATTTATGTGATATTTCTTTGCCATTAGGATTATAATAAGAGTGCTGAATATCAACATACTTAAAATTAAAGTTTTTTTTGTTTTTCATTAATTTATTAAGTGACTCAACTCTGGTTTTATGAATATCAAAACCATCATAAGTTCCTTTAAATTTATTATTTTTTCTTGCAAATGCTGCTGCTACCCTTCCATCTCCACAACCTACATCTAAAACGTTACTATCTAATTTTAATGGGACATGGATACTAATCCAATTAAATACATCTTGTCCAAGTTTGTATGACTCAGCTAATTCACTGTTACGTGAAATATGTGGCGGCAATACAAAATAATCTTTTGTATTTTCTAGGTAAAAGTCAGAAACACCAAAAGGAATTTTGGATAAAATTTTATTTATAAATCTAGTCATGATTTTATTTGATCGAAATTGATAATATACATACTAAACTTTAAAACCTAATTAATCTACATTGAAGTGATAATTTATATTATATAAAAAAATCAATCTGATTTTATACAGTAAACAGACTTTTTGGATATTAAATAAAAATTTCATTGAAATATTTTATTTAATTCTTGTTTTGTTGGCATTACAGGATGGTTATTTAGTCTTTCAATGTTTATTGATGATACTATTTTATTAGCAACAACTTTATTTTTTATTCATTAATTATGATGCTAACACTTAATTTTTGATACTTATATAAAAATCAAAAAAAACTGGAGTTTTTATACATAATGTTAATTAGGATTGAATTCGTTGAAGTGACTTTTCATGTTTAGTAGATCTGGCAATGTCCTACTCTCCCATGCCTTAAGACAAAGTACCATCGGCGCTGGAGCCCTTAACTTTCGAGTTCGAAATGGTATCGTGTGTTACCTCTCCGCTAAAATCACCAGATCAACAAAACATGAAACCAATACTAATTAAAATATTTTTATCATCCAAAATTTGTGTTGCTTGTATCTTACTAGTTTGTTTCTAGTACATAGAAAATCAAGCCGATCGAGTTATTAGTATCAGTTAGCTTCATGCATTACTGCACTTCCACACCTGACCTATCAA
>MDTB01122157.1_pt1 | contig 14239 bp, 13 predicted proteins | sample 811161 | NCBI WGS metagenome assembly MDTB01 (sample SAMN05326650, study PRJNA326480) | marine metagenome | isolation source: seawater | place: Mediterranean Sea | collected 2009
CGTCTGGCTCGTTAGCATAGTCTTCTTCTACATCACTTTGTGGCAACCCAGCAACTGTTCTCATTCTTTCTAATTCAGGATCAATACTGTCTTTTATTCCGTCTAAAGCACCGTCTCTAGCCTTACCCTGAGCATAAAAATCAAGTTCTGGATCCATAAATAATCTTTTAGCTAATTGTGGATCTTTATGGCCTATAACAGTTTTAAATCTACCAATTAGATCTTCTCTTACTGAAGTATCTAAACCAGTTGGCATCATATGATCAACAATAGTCTCTATATCCATTTTTGGATTTTGTAATATATGCTTAGGATATTCTAGCATGTCTTTGAGATCTCTTAAGTAAGGCTCAATCTCATAAATGTCGCCACCTGGTTCGCCGTCGTCTCCACCTGCTTTAAAATCTGCAATTTCTTTTTCCGTTTCTTCAATGTCCATAAGTATCTTTTTTTGAACAAGCATTACGTGTGGTTTCAGCTCTTCCCATGTTACACTAGATCTATCAAAATCTTTTTCATCTTCATATGTATTGGATTCTTCTACATCACCTTGTGGCAACCCAGCAATTTTTCTCATTCTTGCTAATTCATTATCTGCTTCATCTGCTAATTGTTGGTCCGTTGGTGACATATCTATATCAGCATCTTCTCCGCCAACTAATTCTGCGCCTGCTACCGCTGGAGCTGCCGCACCTACTGCACTACCAATGGCAGCACCAACTGGCCCGCCTACACCTGGAGCAATCGCATTACCAGCCATAGCGCCATATTTAGAGCCTATGGCCGCGCCACCAACACTGCCTGCGGCTCCGCCTGCGGCACCACCTGCTATTTTGCCTAGTAGGTTTGCTTTAAGATCTACGTCACCTGGAACATCATCTTTACCTGGAATCTTAGGATCATCTAATCTTGCGTTTGGAACCATTGGAACATTGTTACCTGGCATTACCTTTGGATCCATTCCTGCGTTACGCATCATGCTCATAAGTTCGCCAACTTGGCTCGGTGTGTCTGCAGTCATAGTAACTGCTGCAGCTTCATTAATAGTTTCTTTTTCTGTTTTCGTAACAGTATCAAAACCTTCAAGTATTTTTTTCATATCATTGAAATTTGTATCGCCTGTAAACGGCTTGTTGCCGACTGCCGCGGCGTCCATATTTTCTAATATTTTTTTCATATCCATTATTTGCTCCCTACTGGTGACTTAGTGCCTTCAGTATCTGTTATATCTTTAGTATCGCCTGCTTTAACTTCGGCAATTGGACTGTTTTCGTTTTCTTTGCGAGCAGTCTCTAATTCTTTTAGTAGCTCCATTACTCTGTTTGAACCAACAGTGTCTTGTGCTTTAGGATCTGCTTGTTCCATTTCTTCTTTAGTTAGACGTGCTTCATATGGCGCATCATCTTTTGGTTGCTGATATGCGTCAATTGGATCACCTGGGGTTCTAACTAATATATTTGATCTTGAACATCCACAACATTGAGCAATATATTCTTCTAACACTTGTGGCGTAGTAGGATAGTTTAATGCTACTTCATAATATGTAACTTCTGTGTTGGTCAATTGTGGAAAGTCCAGTGGACGTTCTTGAATTGGTGTTTTCTTTCCAGCACTCATTGATGCTACACTGTAACGTTGTAAACACTGTTCTAAACTGTCAGTAAATCCTTCTGACATTTCTCCAGCTACACCAATTTTAAATTCATATACTTTTTTTGCTTCTGCAAGGTAATTTTCAAACATGTTCGTTCCCTATTATTAATTATTTATCCATATTCTTAAGTTTTTCTAGTAAACTGTTCCGGTCAGTAATAATAGCACCTTCACCTGATACAATACTGCCATCCTCAACTCCGCCGTCTTTATCCATTTTTTCTTTTTTAAGTTGTAGTTCTACCATTTTAAGTTTTTTGTCTAGCTTTGCTACCTTAGCATCAAGTGATGTTTTTAGCATACCGCCAGCAACTTCAAATACTCTACTAGCATATCTGGATTCAACATTCATACCTAGATCCATTAAATCTTCATAAGCTGAAAGAGCCTTATCAGCAACATCATTCAATTCTTTATCTGCCATTTCACCAAGTCCTTTAACGGCTGGTAAAGCACTAGAGATTTTATCAAATTCAGCAATATCTCGCAACGTATCATTTTGTTGCTGTACTACATCTTTCTTTTCTTTTTTCTGTTCGGTCTTAATAATATCCTGGCTGTCAGGTAAATCAAGAAGTTCTTCTAATTTTTTGGTCATTGGTTTCTCATTATATGCTACTATTATATTTATACAAATTGATTAGGTACGTGAACCCTGGTGGAACATGTCTTTTTCAGTTATGACTCTAAAATGTATACCTTTAGACTTACAATATGCTCTTGCCGCTTCCCACTTTGCCATATTTAGTGCTACGTGTGCCTGATTATGTCTTGATTTACCAGCGTTTTCCATTGTAGTTTGTTTGTCTGGTTTTACTTCTATTAGTTCAACCATATTTTTACCTTTTTTAGTCTTGTATTGAATAAAAAAATCAGGCACATATACTGTTGCTCTACCAGTGAAAGGATTTCTATAAGGAATTTTTACTGCTTCACTTGCCCAGGATTGTATAGCTGGATTCTCATCGCAAAACTTCATAAAGGCGAATTCCCAACTACTTCTATACGTTGGTGTTTTTCGCCCTACATATTTTTCAGGATTTTTAAGAGTATATTTGCCTTGCGCAAACTTAGCCATAGGCTTATCCTGCTAAGTTTCTTGCTTCAATAGGAGTTGTAGTATTGTCTACTCTAAATCCTAAACTACTAATTTTTTGTCTATTAAAGTTTATGACTTGGGCAACAGTAAAACTTAATTGTATTTTATTTAAACCCTGTAGAGTGTCTAGTAATTCAAATACTTTTAATCCATCAATCTTTGCTTGTTGTAAAAGTATTGCTCCTGTAGATTTTGCCGCTTCTTTATCAAATCCTTTGTTTTCTAAGAATCCAATTACAGCGTCTACTTCATTACTTGGATATGCTAGTTGTTTAGCATAAAAAGTGTTAAATATTTTTTTAGTTTGAGATGCGCTATCAGCATTATCTTTTTTTGGAGGTAAATTTAATTCAATTGAGCTCATGTTAATAATCCATCTGTATTTGCGTTTCTAGGTCCACTAGCTGCACTATCTGATGCGGCACTTTGAATAGCTGATCTTACGCCGCCGCTAGGGTTAGCACTACTAATAGCTTTACCTATTCCAACAGCTCCAGCTGCAATTGCTAGTGTCTTTAAATCTCCACTATTACCACCGCTAGGAAATGCTATACCTGCTACGCCACTTACGTCAACGCCAGTAGCTTCTCCTAATGCTCCAATACCTGCTCCAATTAATTCACCTTTTATTCCTGATGGATTTAAATTGCCGGCATTTCTAATTGTGTTAGCGGCTCTTAACACTGTTCCAAAGTCTGCCTTGCCGCCTGTAATATCATCTAATACACCAAATCCGCCCGCTAATACACCGCCGACTCCTAGTAAACTAGATGCTCCGCCGCCACCTAATGAATTAGGGCTAGGTGTTTTGTCGTAGTGTTCTTCAGCAAATCCTTTAGGACCATTTTTCATAGATCCTCTACTGTAGTGAACTGTTTCGTATTCAATTGTCATAGAGTTACTTACACCGTCACTTGCTGAATAATCCATGGTGTCATGTTGCCATTGGCTTATAATAGGATTAATCAATGTCATTGTAGTATAGCGTTTTCTCGACATTTGTGAAATTTGTATACTTGTAAAAAACGGTACAGAACTATCATTATCAAAACCGTATCTGTATTGCTTTTCTGAAAATAATGTACCACTGGCATACTGTTCGCTAAAACTTGGTTTGTTTGTAGCATACTGAGGTACAGTTGGATCTGGTGCTCCAGCTGGATTTACTTTGGCGTAATTACCGTCTCTATAATAATATCTATAATATGCTTCCCACATAGCAGTAGTTACACCGTAACTGTCATCGTGGAATGTAATAGTAACTGGCTGGTAGTCAATACGTTTCTGTACTACCTTTTTCCTGTTATATTGATTAATTACATCTGTTTGAATATTAAAAGCAGGTAACTGTGCTGTTTTAACTAGCATACCTATTTCGTTCATATGCTTTTGTGCTAATTGAGGAATAACTGCTGACGCATCTGGATTGATATTAAATGTAACATGATAAAGAAATTTTACTTTTGGACTTAGTCTGTGATTGTCATCAACAAACAGTCTACTTGCGTGAGCAAAGTCACCAAGATTACCTTTAGGGCTTAACGCTCCTGATACTACATTATCTAAAAAACCATTTAAAAAGTTTGCCATATAAATATTTATCCTTTTGAATTAAGTGGGTAGATAATACGGCCATAAAAAAAGGGCCAATAAAGACCCTTTTTTATAATATATTTTTTAATAATTAAGTTGCACCGCCGCCTGTAATACCAGTATTAATTGTTCTACCTATTGCTGTGCCAATGCCTGTGCCTTGTGGTGTTTGGATTGCGTTATCATAACGGATACTTAATGTCACTGTTGCTACTTCTGATGTTGCGTAGTTTAATGAATTATAATTTGCGCTATTTAGGTAACATCCATACAGTTCAAATGTTTCTAGTACACCTGCTGTGTTTGCTCCGTTACCACCATCTAAGATTTCAATTCTAGTTACAAACTTGTAATCTGCTCCACTTGCAGCACTTGACTGTTCAAAGAAGTCGAACTGTTTCTGTAACTGTTCACCAACAAGTTTTTGTACATTGTTGGATACGTCTTCACGTAAGTTAAGTGTAATTGGATCCCAAGTATGTTTACCAGCAAGATAAACTTTGGAGTTGTAAATATCCACTGTCATATCTTCAAATGTAATATTTGGTCTTGTTACATCCATAACTTGCTTTGTAAGCTCAGTTGATGGACTTGATACACCAAAGTTTTCTAATGATACTCTAAAGCGGTATTGTAGCTTCGGCATTAACAAGCCCTGGTTAGAAGCACTTGCGTTACTATCTAGTGGTACTGTTAATTTTGAAAGTGTTGAAATTGCCATTATATACTCCTGTTACTTTTATTTATCAACTTATAGTCCTGAAATTTCACCAGTGTTTTTCAATCTCAACGGAATGTAAATAAACTCAACTGCTTTTACAGGTTCAATAGCAATATCAACATAAAGTTCATTTCTATCAATTCTGTTTGGCGTATTGTTGCTTTCATCACATACAACTAAGAAGTCATATAATGCTCTTTGAGATACTAGCTCTAACATTAAACTGTCTACTTGTGCTTTCATTTCATCTCTTGTAATCTTATCGTTAGGTTCAAAGATAAAAGGCTTAGCAAGTTTCTTAAGTTGTGATCTTAAGTAAATTACCAATCTTGCTACATTGATTCTATCTAACGCACTTGCGTTTCTTGCTCTAGTCTTTTGACCAAAGTTAACAAGTCCTGCTCCTGTTAAGAATGTTATAGGGTTAATATTATTACTATAAAGTGTATCACGCTGTCCTTCGTTTAGCGCAATTGACTTAAATTCGCCTTCAGCATCAATAAATCCTGACGCTGTTGCGTTAGTAATACCACCACGTCTTGTACCTGCTGGAGCAAACCATGGAAACGATACACTATCGCTTAGTGCTAGTGTTCTAATAATACCATGACTTGGAGGAACAACAACATTGTTACCTAAATTATCACTTGTAAACAAGCTCGGATAGAACATACCCAAGTATTCATCTCTACTTGGTGCGCCATCATCATTATCTTCAACTGCTAGAGCAGTATTTGCTCCCCAATTGTTTAGCGATGTTGCGTCTGATGTTAGTCTGAACGGAGTATCACCTACAATAAATGCTGTTAAGCCTCTATCAAAGTTTAAGCTGACCATTTCACCAATCAGTTCTGGATATCCAGGTGTTGCCATTACATTAAACAGTCTTGATTCATCATCTCTAATTTCTTGGTTACTGTTAACCATTGCTTGTAGAGCTTGAATAATTACTTTACGCTGTGCTTTACGTCCAAAGCTACCTGCGCCGTTTGGTTGATTGGCTGATTCAGTTACCCATCTGTGTGGGTAGTAAAGTGCCATACTTACATCATCCATTCTGACATTTTTAGCTGTTGTATCAATGTAGTTGCGCTCGAAACGTTTTACATTGAATCCACTGCGTCTTAGATTCCATAACAACATACCTTTTGGATATAGTGCTGGATCAGGAGCATCAAAGTCTAAAAAGTCACTTACAAGTAATTCTTTAATTGTTCCTGATGGTGCAACTGTAGCTGTGCCACCGCTTGTGCCGTAACGAACATCAGCAAACAAAATACCATCTTCTGACGATTGATCACCTTCATCTAATGCTAGCCATTTTTGTAAGTCTGCGTTATACTTGTGTACTTGTGGATAGTTTTCTAAATCTGCTGTACTAATCCAAATATCACCTGTTACCAGCGGTGTAGTATCCGACTGTTGTGTAGGTTCAGTAGCACTTACAATTGGACCTTCTGGATCAGCATTTGGATACACATTAGCATATCCTTTCCATGTTGTTCCATCATGTACTAGCATGTCTACTTCGTCTACAATTGAACTATACCATAGTCTGCCGTTTGTTGTTAATGCTGTTGGAGCATTTGCGCTTGCTGTTTGTGTAAGGATCTTCCAGTTTGAAGCGTGGAAGTCATAAGTAGCATCGCCTGCCGGTGCTGCATATAAGTTAGCAGTCCCTGCTTTAGTAGTATAGTTATAGGCCGCAAATCCAATACCAGCAAACAAGCTGTCTGTATCTTTAATACGTATTTCTCCACCTGAAGAATGTGTAATTACAACTCTGTTACTTGCGTCTACGCTTGCTACAATATTTTCAAATCCTGCTGAGTTAATTGCTTCAGCAATTAGATCTGCGTCACTTGCCGCACCTGTTGCTGTTACACTTAATGCTTTGCCTTCTTGAATAGCAAGTTTTGTTGGATCACTTTCTGCCATTATAAATCCATACGATTGGGCAGTTAGTGAACTTGCTGTTACAGCTGAAGAAGTAATAGTAGTTGCTCCTGAAGCATTTCTAGCCATAATTGTAAAATCTAACTCTTCATTTTCTTGCTCGCTTACATGTGCTTGTACATATAGTTGAGCTAGTGCTAAGTTAGAGCCGCCACCTGTTTTATCTAGATTGTAAATAGCTTCTTGATGTGTTTTGTAAACCGGAGCTGGCTTTTCTTCCCATAACTGCGTTGTACCGTTGAAAACTTTCACTTTCATCTGTACACCTAAGTTAGCATCAGTTGTTTTAAACCAAACACTTCCAGTAGGTCTTGTTCTTGTGTCTGCTGTTTTAAATTCAGGGACTTGTGTATGTGGCTTAATTTCTAATGCTGGAGCATAATAAACACCTGCTGTTAGACCTAAGTCAGCTAGTAATGTACCTGTTGCTCCTGCTGTTAATACAATAGCACCATCGTCATCTGTTGATCCGTCTGTTGTTGACGAACCGTCACTGTAAATATATAGCTTACCATCAACTGCTTTTGCTGATACACCAGTAATTCCAGCGCCGGTAATATCAGTTGCCATTTGGGATACTGTTGATCCTGTTGCCGCAACTGTTGTTCCGTTAATTCCAATTGTTTGTGCAATTGTTAGCGTTGGGTTGGAAACTGTTGCTTGTACTGTTGGCCAACTCTTGACCCAGTCAGCTGTTCCTACTTTTACCCAGGCACCGTCACTATTTTTGTAGTATACTTTGTTAACAGTTGTTGTTGCTACAACAGCATAGTTACCTACTGCTCCTACTGATCCTTTTGGAGCACCTGTATTTTGTTCACCAACTAGATTAGTTTTATTTGTAATAACTAATGGAATTTTGTTAGTGAATGACTGTCCACCAGTAACAGTTACGGCATTGCCGTTCCATTCAAAAATACCATACTTTGTTAATGCTGTGTCAAACCACCATGTTCCGTTAGCTGGAGTTGCCGCAGGAGCACTTGAAGAAGGTTCAATTTCGCCTAAATCAATATCTGCTCTTACCACGAAAGCTCTGTTGCTAACACCTAAATATGAATATGCCGCTTGTAAACCATATTCGTTCAACTCTCCACCATTGACTGGATTGTTGTTTGCGTCAGTTTGGAAAATTGGATCTCCAAATGTATCAGCTAAATCTCTTTGTGATGTAATTAAGAAAGGAACTCCTGCGTTCGCTTTCGTTGTTCCTCTTGCTGTACCTGTTCCTGCCGCGTTTTGTTTGTCTTGCTTTGAAGCAACAAAAAGCATTGGAGTGGTACCTGGTTCTGCTGGGGTGTAAAAACTTTCGTCAATTACACTAACCTGTACTCCTGGTGATACTAAAGCCATTTTATTTTTCTCCTGTAGTTCATATAATAACAACTGTTAAAAGTATTTATGCCTTTCTATCAAAAGAACACAACAAATACCCTCAGAAAAGGTGGCGGAAAGGTGAGGTAAATACAATATGAGACCTTTATGCGAATGTGGCATGCGACCTGCCGCTATTAATTATAAAAAAAATGGTAAAACATATTATCGACGCATGTGTGAAAAATGTTTACACAGTGGACAACCACGTTCAGGAGTACCTAAATGGTATCAAGCAGGATATAGGCAAAAAGATACTTGTGAGAAGTGTAATTATACAAGCTCACACAAAGAACAGTTTAATGTATATCACATTGACGGGGATTTAAATAATTGTAGGCCGAATAATCTAAAAACAATATGTGCTAATTGCCAGCGGATTCAGCAGAAGCAAGACGCTCGGTGGAAGCAAGGCGACCTTTTACCTGACTTTTAAGATCTTCTATAGTACCTTCATTATAAATGTTAAAATCAAAGTGTGTATTTGCCCAGCGCCATTCGCTTGGATGAATGTCTTGCGGTTCTATGCCTAAATCTTGATACTGCCTAAACCATAGCGGATCAGGACCTCGTTTCACACACCATACTTTACCATTCATACTCTTAATAATTTCAGATTCATTTGTAAATCTTACATCTGGAATAATAAAATTTTTGTTAGGATTATCTAAAATTTTCTTCTTTACAAAACTAACCCATATACCATCGAAGAACCCATTACGCATACAGTCAGTACCAAAAAGCTGTAAAACAAGTCGAGGCGTGATTTCTTTGCCAGTTTCTTTAGTCCAGAACTCATCAGGTTGTTCTCTCCAATATCTGCTTTCAGATGTTTCGCCTTCCAACATCTCTCGATCCCAATCAAACATTAATCCTACAGCATCTTTAAGTTTATCAGCAAAACTAATTTTTTCAAATCCGTGTTCTTCTACAAGAACGTCAGCAACTGTGCCTTTGCCGCTTCCTATTAATCCGCAAATACCAATGATCATAACGATTCCTTAAAAATATTGTTAATTATACAATATAATTTATCGGAAGTCAAGTGTTATTTTAGCCGATTGTGAAGCCGTAACCGGTGCCACCCGGTACTGCCATTTGTACGTCCATTTCAAGTTTTTCTAGTTCAGCTTGTGCTTCTGCTTTCAGAGCATCACCATTTAAACTTGTGCCGCCTTGTGGTCCAGCAATAGTAGCAAATTTGCTTCTTGCTTCCCCTAGCATATACTTACTTTTTGCTAGAGCATAATCTTTAATCCATTGTACAGCCATATAATCTTCTAATAAATCAAAGTCAGGTCTATAATTATAGACATATAACAATAATTCTTCTTCTGCTCTAGGACGTTGTAATACTGTAAGTTTTTTATTTGATCTATTCCATTTAAATTCTATAAAAGAACCAAACATTCTTCCTACTAGTTCTTGGTATCCAGCAAAGGCATTGTAAGTTGCTAAGCCGCCCATATTTGAACTTGCTAACAAATATGTATTTGTGTATGCTAAGTTAAATGGTTCAAACAGTGTGCCGCCATCGCCGCCCCCTGTTCTTGATCCAATACTTCTACGGAAAATTTGGCGTACTTCCATTACTTCTGCTGGAAGCACGTAATCATTTTGGTCAATTACTGTAGGAAGAAAAACATATGATTCCTCTACAGCATTGTCTGAACGCTGTCTAAATTTTGTTAGTGCGGTATTAAGCGCACTTTCATAGTGTTCTGGATCTAATTCTACGTCGACCATGCCGCCGCCGAGATTAAGTTCTATGTATTTGTACACTTCTTGTCTTTTTGTTTGAATATTGCTAGCCATTTGTAATCTTCTCCGCTATAGTATTTATCATCACATAAATAGTATTACGATGCCGAGATTAAGTTTATATAAACCCGAAAAGGGAAAAGACTACAAGTTCTTAGATCAAACCATAACAGAAATGTTTACAGTTGGTGGAACCGATGTCTTTGTTCACAAATATTTAGGACCTAAGAATCCTGATGATGCAAGTGCTACGGCTGATCAGCCACAGTACGATGCTGTTAAAGAAACAAACATACAAGATATGTTGTTCATGGAAAATAGAGATCGGAAATACGATCCAGACATTTACACAATGCGTGGTATTTATAATGTAAGCGATGTAGATTTTGATATGAGTCAATTTGGTCTATTTTTACAAAATGATATTATTTTTATGACTATACCTATCAACTATAGTGTAAAAACACTAGGACGTAAAATTATGTCAGGTGATGTTATTGAGTTGCCACATCTAAAAGATGAAAATGCATTAAATGATTTCAGTGTAGCTTTAAAACGTTACTATGTTGTTGAAGATGTGAACAGAGCAAGCGAAGGATTTTCACCTAGTTGGTATCCGCACTTGTATCGTGTAAAAATGAAACAAATTATCGACTCACAAGAATTTAAAGAAGTGCTTGATTTACCAGCAGAAGAAGGGTCCACTCAAACACTACGTGATGTCCTATCAACATATGAATCTGAAATGCAGGTCAACAATGCTATTCTACAACAAGCAGAAGCCGACGCACCTAAGTCGGGATACGATACTAGCAGTTTTTATACATTACAAACAGACGATTCTGGCAACCCAGAACTTGTAAGAACTGATCAAACTGATCTTGACGCTAGTATTGAAAGTGGTCAACTTGATGCTAGTAGAGTAAATCAAACTCCAGATAGAAACGGGTATGACGGGTATATTATTGGTGACGGATTAGCACCCAATGGTGAAGTATTTGGTAGTGGTATTTCTTTCCCTACAGACAGTGTAAAAGGAGATTACTTTTTACGTGTTGATATGATGCCGAACCGCTTGTTTAGATATGATAGTCAAAGGTGGGTTAAAATGGAAGATGCTGTGCGTACACCGCTTTCAAATACAGATACAAAACAAACACAAAAAGGTACATTTATTAATAATACTAACACAAACGAAATTAGTGGTGACCAAGTTCAAGAACGTCAAAGTATTTCAAAAGCACTTAAACCAAAGGCAGATAATTAATGCAACATTTTTATGATGGACAGATTAGGAGATACATTACACAGTTAGTTAGACTGTTTAGTAATTTTTCTTACAAAGACGGTGATGGAAAAATAGTTCAAGTTCCTGTGATGTATGGCGATATTACTCGTCAAGTTGGACACATACTAAGAGATAATTCCGAAAACAAAATACCTAGTGCACCTCGTATGGCTGTGTATATCACTGGACTAGAGCAAGACAGAACACGTACTTCAGACAGTTCATTTACAAGTAAAGTACACATTAGAGAACGTGCCTATGATGAAGATAATAACGAATATCTAAATACACAAGGAAAAAATTACACAGTAGAACGTATTATGCCTAGTCCTTATACGCTCGCAGTAAACGTAGATATGTGGACAACAAATACAGATCAAAAGTTACAAATTATGGAGCAACTTCTAATGTTGTTTAATCCTAGTTTAGAAATACAAACCACAGATAACTACATTGATTGGAGTAGTTTGACTACAGTTGAACTTACTAATATCAGCTTCAGTAATAGAACAATTCCAATTGGTACAGAAAGTGATATTGATGTAGCACAGCTAGGATTTACAACACCAATCTATTTAAATATGCCTGCTAAGGTTAAGAAACTAGGGATTATTACAAATGTAGTAATGAGTATATTTGATGAATCCAGAGGTACTATTAACCTAGGAGAATCTACACCAGAGCTAAGAGCATATGATGGCACAATAATTCCTACTACAGATTTAGAAAAAGGTGGACTTAATCTTAATATGGTTGTGCGCGGTTACGAAAATTATGATCTTAATGTCCTCAATAATGTAGCACAATTAATTCATAAAGGTACAGTTGGTACAGTTTCTTGGGTAGACTTCTTTGAAGATAGGCCACAAGATTATGTAGCTGGGTTAAGCCAACTTCAATTGAAACGTACTGTACTCTCAGGAGAAACATCTAACGGAAGCGTTAACGGCACAATTACAATTAATCCATTAGACGAAACACAAATTATCATTGATTGGGATGAAGATACTATTCCTACAAATACTAATCTAAATTCGCCAGCAGGTAGAGGCAATGAAGGTAGCGTAGACTATATTATTGATCCTACCAAGTATAATCCAACAGATGATAAAGCGGCAGGATTACGACTACTGCTACTAGGTTCAATTGGGAATACTGAAAACGAAGACGGTCCTGACGCATGGAAGGGATCAAGCAATATTGACTTTATTGCTAGTGAAAATGATATTATTGAATGGGACGGCTCTGACTGGAACATAGTATTTGATGCTAGTAAATATACATCTACAGATACTGTTTATGTTACTAATTTAAATACAGGGGTACAATATAAGTGGACTGGTACAGAATGGATACTTTCATTCGAAGGCGAGTACCGAAAAGGCTCCTGGCGAATAACCTTATAGCATAACTAATTGCATGAACCAAGAGATAATTTGTAGTGGTGCTCTGTTCTATTCCGTAAAAACTAAAAGGTTTTTATTATTACATAGAGCACAAAGTAAACAAAAAAATGTATGGGGCTTAGTCGGAGGGACCAACGGCAAGGACGAATTACCTTGGCCGGCTTTACAACGAGAAATTGAAGAGGAAGTAGGATTTATTCCAGCAATAACTAAAACTATTCCTTTAGAAACTTTTATTAGTACAGATGAAAAGTTTAGTTTCCACACATACTTAGTTGTAGTCAATGAAGAGTTTCTTCCAAACCTAAACAATGAACATGATGGTTACGCATGGGTAAGTTTTGGGAAATGGCCTAAACCTTTACATGTTGGATTACGTAATACACTACAGAGTAAAACAAATCAAACTAAATTAGAAACGGTCTTCAATTTAATAGGATATTTAGAAAATGAAACAAATTAAAAATATTACCATCGTTGGTGGCGGCTCAGCGGCTTGGTTGGGGGCTGCATATCTAATGAATAATAAGTGGGATTTAAAATTAACAGTTATTGACAAGGAAATTGGTAATCCTATCGGAGTTGGTGAAGCAACAGTGCTTACATTTCCACATTTTCTTAGAGAGTGCGGATTACAATTGACTGATTGGTTCGCAAAAATTGATACAACATACAAAACTGGAATTAATTTTCCGAAATGGAGAGATCCTAAAGGCAACGGTGTTTGGCACCCGTTTTATTTAAATAGAAGTTATTTTGATAAACAATGTACTCAATATGATTTATGGGCGCACAGTAAGCAAGATATGGATTTTAGAACTGCGGCATTGCCTACTTACAATACTGTAATGAATGGCAAAGTGGACATGTGGGGGTCGTTTGAAACACTAGCATACCATATTGATGCTGGTAAATTAGTGACACAACTACAAAAGTTTTGCCATGGTAAGGTAGATGTAATTAAAAGTGATGTAGTTGGAGTCAATAGAGACTCATCAGGTAATGTTGAAAGTGTTGAACTTAAAAACGGACACATACATTCTTCAGACTTGTTTGTTGACTGTACTGGCTTTGCTTCAATCTTAAAAGAATCTGACCGTGTAGAGCTGTTAGGTGAAGGTAGGCTGTTTACAAACTGTGCGGTAGCAGGACATGTACCGTACGAAGATGTAGATAAAGAGCGTGTACCATATGTGAATTGCCCTGCTGTTGAGCACGGCTGGATTTGGGAGATTCCTACACAATCACGCTTTGGTAGCGGAATGGTATTCAACAAAGATATTACTGACATTGACACAGCAAAACAATATTTTTGTGATCACTGGAATGGAAGAATTAAACCAGAAGACCTAAAAGTTATTGATTGGGTACCTTACTACAGTAAAAAC
>MDTB01064067.1_pt1 | contig 14238 bp, 12 predicted proteins | sample 811161 | NCBI WGS metagenome assembly MDTB01 (sample SAMN05326650, study PRJNA326480) | marine metagenome | isolation source: seawater | place: Mediterranean Sea | collected 2009
TTAAAATTTGTATCTGTTATATTATTTGGACTAGGTACATGTTCTAAAATCAATTCAAAAAGAGGTACTAAATTATTTTTTTTGTCGTTTAAGTCTTTTATACACCATCCTTGTTTTCCTGATGCATATAAAATGGGGAAATCTAATTGCTCGTCATTTGCATTAAGTAACACAAATAAATCAAATACTTCATTTAAAACTTCATCTATTCTTCTGTCTTTCTTATCTATTTTATTTACAATAACAATGGGTTTTAAATTCAGACTTAACGCTTTACCTAATACAAATTTTGTTTGAGGCATAGGTCCTTCAGACGCATCAACTAAAAGTATAACACCATCAGTTAAATCCAAAACTCTCTCTACTTCACCCCCAAAATCAGCATGGCCAGGAGTATCAATAATATTAATTTTAAAATCTTTCCAGTTAACAGATGTCGGTTTGGCCAAAATGGTAATTCCTCTTTCTTTTTCTAAATCTCCGCTATCTAGCAATCTTTCTTCAACTTTTTCATTATCCCTAAAAACACCACATTGTCTCATTATTTGATCAATTAGTGTAGTCTTACCGTGATCAACGTGAGCTATAATTGCAATATTTTTGATACCTTTTGACATATAATAAATTCCTAACTTTTGCTGAACTTTAAGCTCTTAAAATTTTTGTTCCTTGTTCAATTCCTTTTGTAGTCAAAGGGACCATTCTTTGATCAAAAATTTCTCTTATAATTTCTGTTGATTGAGATAAGTCCCAATTCTTTTTTGGATTTGGATTAATCCATAAATTTGAGGGCCATTTAGAAATTGCTCTTTCTAGCCAAACTTTACCTGACTCCTCATTAAAATGTTCGTTGCCACCACCAGGAACCATTATTTCATATGGGCTCATCGTGGCATCTCCAACAAAAATACACTTATATTCACTCCCATAAGTATTTAAAATATCAAATGTAGAAAATCTCTCATTCCATCTTCTGAAATTATTTTTCCATACTCCTTCATACAAACAATTATGAAAGTAAAAAAAATTTAAGTTTTTAAAAACATTTTTTGCAGCAGAAAATAATTTCTCAATTAAGATAATATGTTCATCCATCGATCCACCAACATCCAAAAATAACAGGATTTTGATAGAATTTTCTTGTTCTTTTCTAGTTTTTATTTCTAGAAAACCATTTTTAGCGGTATCTATAATAGTCCCATCGATGTCTATTTCTTCATTATTACTAGTTCTTGCCCATTGTTGAAGCCTTTTAAGGGCAACTTGAAACCCTCTATTATCTAATGATCTATTATCATCAAAATCAAAAAAAATTCGTTTATCCCATACTTTTACAGCAGAACCCTGTCTCCTCGAATCTTGTCCAATTCTTATTCCCATCGGATTAAACCCAAATGCACCAAAGGGTGAGGTTCCAGAAGTTCCAATCCACTTATTTCCCCCCTGATGACGTTTTCTCTGATCTTTTAGTCTATCTTTTAATTTTTCTATCAATGTTTTAAGGCAATCTTCAGATTTTAATTCCTTAATCTCTTTTTCAGTAAATTCTCTTTCAATTAGTTTTTTTAACCAATTTTCTGATACATTCACATGTTTTAAGATATCTTCAATTTCTATACTTTCCATAGATTTAAAGTACTCACCAAAAATAAGATCAAATCTATCAAATAGTTTTTCATCTTTAATTAGACTAGTACGAGTTAAATAGTAAAACTTGTTAATATCGTATTGAATAAAATCTAAATTAAGAGCAGTTAAAAAACTTAAATACTCATTTAAAGAAACGGGAATATTGTTTTTTCTTAATTTAATAAAAAATTCAATGAACATTTTTAATTTTCACCTCTAGACATAAATGCTAATTGTTCAAAAAGTTGTATATCCTGTTCATTTTTAATGAGTGCTCCATGAAGCTTTGGAAGTAAATTTTTGCCCTCATTCTTAAAGTCTACTTTGTCTAAGTCTTCAACTAAAAGGAGTTTTATCCAATCTAGAGCTTCGGATGTTGAAGGTTTCTTTTTAAGACCTGGAACATCTCTAATTTGAAAAAATTTTTTAATAGCAGAATCAAGTAATGATTTTTTGATGTCAGGAAAATGTACTTTAATTATTTTCTTCAATGTTTCCATTTCTGGAAATTGTATATAATGAAAAAAACACCTTCTTAAGAATGCTTCGGGTAATTCTTTTTCATTATTAGAAGTTATTATGATAATTGGTCGATTTTTGGCTTTAACAAGTTCACCAGTTTCATAAACATAAAATTGCATTCTATCAAGTTCTTGCAAAAGATCATTTGGAAACTCAATGTCAGCTTTATCTATTTCGTCAATAAGTAATACAGATTTCTGATTAGATTCAAAGGCATCCCATATTTTTCCTTTTTTTATGTAATTAGAAATATTTTTAACTTCTTTATTTCCCAACTGACTATCTCTTAGTCTACTTACAGCATCATACTCATACAAGCCCTGTTGAGCCTTAGTTGTGGATTTTATGTTCCATTCAATTATATTAAGTTTTAAACTATTAGCAATTTGTCTTGCCAGTTCTGTTTTACCGGTTCCTGGTTCACCTTTGACAAGAAGGGGTTTTTCAAGGGCAATTGAAGCGTTCACTGCAACTGTAAGATCAACAGTTGATATATACTCTTGGGTTCCGGAAAATTGCATTTTTTAAAAACTTTCTAAAATTTAAATTGTTAATTTAAATAAAACAATATTTTTTCATTTGTAAATTTATTAATTAATATTTATTTAAAAAAAAAAAACTATTTATAATTTTTAATTCAAATTGTAGAATTCTACTTATGATTAAAATAAGTCGTTCTGGTGTAGAAAAGTTTTTAAATTGTAAAAGGTGCTTCGTACTTGAACAAAAACATAGACTTAGAGCGCCCTCTCTACCTTTTACACTAAATATAGCTGTTGATAATTTATGTAAAAATGAATTTGATTATTATCGCTCAAAACAAAAACCACATCCTATTTTCATACAAAATAACATTGATGCCATTCCATTTAAGCATGAATTAATGAACGAATGGAGAAATAATTTTAAAGGGATTCATTATAAAGATCATGCTAAGGGATTTGATTTTTATGGTGCTGTTGATGACGTTTGGATAAAACCAAACGGTGAATTAATTATCTCTGATGTCAAGACAACTTCAAAAAAAATATTCGACTGGGATAAGACGTTCAATGAGTATGATTATCCTAAAGGTTATGTAAGACAACTAGAAATGTATCAATGGCTATTTCGAAAAAATGGTTTTAAAGTTTCTGACGAGGCTTACTTAGTTTATTTTAATGGTTTAAAAGACGAGCAAATGTTCAACCAACAACTAAGATTTGAACTTCATCTAATCAAAATAAAATGTAATGATGAATGGGTTGAAAATGCAGTAATATCTGCTTGTAATCTTTTAAGTAGTGATGAATATCCACAGGGTTCAAAAAGTTGTATGACATGTCAGTATTTAAAAAATAGGTGGAATATAAACCAAAAAATTTAATTGTTTGTTGAATAGCTTATCAAGAACACTCTACACATTTACCATTAATTTCAATATTCCATGAATCAGGCTTAAAAGAATTTTTAAGTGTTGTATCTTCAATCATTTTAGGCAATTCACATAAATGAGATTCTATAACTTTACCGCAATCAATACATATCAAAAACTGTGAACCTTTATGCAAATGATCTTCAACACATAATGTATAAGCGTTAAGACTCTCAATTCTATGTATGAAATTATGCTTAAGCCAGAATTCAATTGCTCTATAAATGGTTGGGGGTTTGGGGTTAGCTAAAGGTGTCTTAAGTTTATTTAAAATTTCATAGGCCTTTATTGGCTTTTTGCTTGTAGCTATGGCACTTAAAACTTTTCGCCTTGGTTTTGTAAATCTATGCTGGTTTTCTAAACAAAATTGAACAGCTTTCTTATCTATATTTTTTGGCATAACAACTAAATAAATATAACAAACTATAGCAATTGTTAAATAATAATATAGATTTTTTTTTATATTTTTCTAAAATTAATTATGTTTTTATATTTAGATAAGTTTAGAGCAAAATGTTTTTAAATGTCGAAAATGTTGAATTAAAGATTAAGTCCAAAATATTACTTAAAAAACAGAAATTTGAGATCAGAAAGGGGCAGAATGTACTTATAATTGGACCCTCTGGAAGCGGAAAAACAAGTCTTTTAAATATTATGGCAGGCCTGGTTAGACCATCATCTGGTGAGGTAGTTTTTCAAAATAAAAAATACTCTTCACTCACTGACAATCAAATCGACTCTCTTAGAGCAAATAAATTTGGTTTTATATTTCAAAAGATAAATTTAATTAAGCATTTAACTGTTGAACAAAATATTTTACTAGCTCAACGTAGCAACTTATCCAAAAATATGGCAAAAATATTAAGTATGCTTAATATTTCTGATAAAATTAAAGAAAAGGCAATGAATCTAAGTGTAGGTGAGGCACAAAGAGTGGCAATTGCAAGAGGACTTGTTAATAAGCCTAAAATTATTTTTGCTGATGAACCAACCTCATCTCTAGATGATAAAAATACAAAAGATGTTATTGATCTTCTTTTATCTTTAGCAAAAGAAAATAATTCTTCTTTGGTTGTATGTACGCATGATAAAAGAATTATGAATTTTTTTAAAAATATTATAGAAATTTCTTTATGAGAGATATTACAATTGCATTTTATTCAATAAAATCCCGGTTGTTCAATAGTTTTTTATCTATTTTCTTAACTGCATTTGGGATATCAATTGCAATTATTATCACACAAATTGGTAATGATCTGAGTAAAAGAATTAATGCTGATGGAAAAAATATTGATTTGGTTGTTGGGGCTAAAGGAAGTCCACTTCAGCTTGTTTTGTCCTCTATTTATCACGTAGATATACCCAATGGTAATATACCATACTCAAAAGCTAGAAATTTAATGAAACATCCACAGATAAAAAAATCTATACCGCTCGCTCTCGGTGATAATTGGAATGAACATAGAATTGTTGGAACAAATTTAGATTATTTGGGACTTTACAATGCTGTAATAAAGAGTGGAAAACTTTGGAATAAAGAGTTTGAAATAGTTGCCGGATCATCAATTAAGGTAGATATAAATTCTGAAATTTTCGGTTCGCATGGTTTATCAGGTGAAGGACATGCTCACGAAAATGAGAAATATAAAGTAGTTGGTATACTCAAACCAACAGGAACCGTTATCGATAGATTGTTATTAACGGATATAAATAGCGTTCTAACAATTCATGGTCATGATAAGATTAAAGAATTTAGTAATGATATTGTTCATAATCATAACTTTGAAATAGAGGAAAAAATTAATCACCCTGAAATAGTTCATGACGATCATCATGGGGATCATCATCACAAATCTCATGATCATACAAAACATCATGATGATGAAAAACATCATGAGGCTCAAATAAAAAATAATAAAGAGAGTCCTAAAGACTCCGAAATCAGGTCCAAAAAAAAAGATGTTAATAGTGTGATTTCTGAACAGGCTGAATCAGAAATCACAGCATTATTAATACAGACAAAATCTCCTATAGCTAATATGAATCTTCCAAACCTAATAAATAGAGAGAGTGAATTTCTGGCTGCAAATCCTGCTCTAGAAATAGTAAGATTATCTGCTATATTAGGTATAGGGTCAAAAAGTTTTGGCACTATATCTTTAATACTGATTTTTATGTCTATTTTAAGTATTTTCGCTGGTCTTATGGGAAATTTAGAGAATAGAATGGGTGACTTAGCAATCCTCAGAGCATTGGGTTACACTAAATCTCGTATTTTAAAAATTTTATCAATAGAAGGTCTTTTACTCGTAGTTAGTGGTATTGTTCTTGGTTTAATGATGAGTATAGGAGGATTAATGATCTTAGTTGAAATTTTAAATCCACTCAATGAAATGAAAATAAGTTTTCATTTAGAAGAAAAGACACTATTAATTTTATTAATTGTATTTTTCTTTGGTTTCCTAGCTTCATTCATTCCTGCATATAGAAATTCAAAATTATCAGTTGCACAACAACTTTCTAGAAATATATAATTAATTTATCCTGAGTTAATAAGTTGATCAGATTTATAAATATTGTAATCATAGTTTTTCTTGTCCATTTCACATCAATCAAAGCTATTGAAGTAATTGAAATAGAGGATCCTGAATTTTCACAAGAAGAAATTTTATTAAATGTTGATGAATTCATAATAATTCCCCGAGGTGGTATTTCTTGGAAAGTTTTTGGTGAAACAGAAATGGACGAATACACAATTATTGATGACCTAGGAGAAGAATGGATGGGTGTAAGACCAAATTTTAAAAACAAGATTCTAGAACTAGACTCAACTGAGATTTTAATTCAAGGGTATATGTTTCCTCTAGAACAAAGTGAAAAACAAAGTTTATTTCTTTTAGGACCCTTCCCCATCAGTTGTCCATATCACCCTCATACATCCGCAAATCTTTTAATTGAAGTTAGTGCAGAAAACCCAGTATTATTTACTTATGAAGCGATAAATATTAAAGGTGTGTTAGAATTGGTACCCAGAGATGATCAATATAATATTTTTTTTAAGCTAAAAAATGCAAATTTGGTAAAATAATACATTTTAAAATCTTCAGTTATATTCTTGTAATTTTCCATTAAGCATATTCCAAAATTTTATATATTGATTTTTTTTAAATTTTCTAAAATTAATATATTCAACATGTTGATCCTGATTACTAAAATCAATTTTTATACCCCACAATGAATAAACATCATGAGGAAGTGTGCCATATCTTAAATCAGCAATAATATTTTTATATTTAGGATGTATGTATATAAAATCATTGGAAAAATGAGAAAATCTTTTAATATCATTTCTATGTTTTGACTCAATTCTAATTGAGGGAAAAACTGAATCCTTATCTATTACCTTAACCTTTACCCCTTTTTTTGTTAGTGGTTTTGAAAATAAAGGCATATAAACAGCATCAACGAAGTAGTATCCATCTGACTCATAGACGGTTCTCCACAGAATAATATTTCCAAATGTTGGGTTTAATAAAATCCTTGATATTTCATGTCCTCTTTTTTCTGCATTTAAATAGACGACAGATTTAACCTGTTTGTTTTTTAGCAAACCTAGTGTTAAATATATACAACATAAGAATAATCCAATTTTTAAAAAAATTTTTGATTTAAAAATTATAGTTAATATAAGAAAAATAAAGACTGGAATTGTAAATAAAGGATCAATAATCGAAATAATATTTAATGCCACTCTTTGTTCAGAGAAAGGCCAAAAAAGTGATGTTCCATAACTAGTACATGAATCAAGTAACCCATGAGATAAAAAACCTAAAGTTGAAAACAAATAAATTTTTTTGAATGATTTATTTCTTTTAAAGAATAAGAGAAAAATTATAACTGAAGTTATCAGCCCTCCAATAGGAACAAAGAAAATAGAATGACTGAAATGTCTGTGATATTCTAAAAATAGAAGAGTGTCTGTTGATGAACGAATAAAAATATCTAAATCAGGAGCAAGACCTCCGATCATTCCACAAAAGGTAGCAAATCTTAAATCTTTTTTATTGGATGAAGTTGTGGCAAATCCTCCTCCTAATACACCTTGAGTAAATGGATCCATAAAAAAACTTTATTAATTTAACTCTTCATTATACATAAGTGGATCATGTAATTCGAAGAAATTAAATAAAAAAAAAGTAATTACTCCTGATAAAAATAAATAATAAAAAGTTGGAATAATTGTAATTCTAATTGTATCACCCTCTTTCCCAAGCAAACCTACAGTTGCCGATGCTGCAACTATATTATGGATAGCAATCATATTTCCTGCTGCTGCACCAACACTCTGAGCAGCAACCATCAAAGCACCTGAAAGTCCTAATAAATGAGCAGTTTCGAATTGAAATTGGCTTAACATCAAATTACTAACAGTATTAGACCCAGCAATAAAAGCTCCTACTGCGCCAATTGTTGGAGCAAAAAATGGATATATTTCACCCATAAAAGCATACATTCCTTGAGCCATTGCAATTGTCATACTCACAAAATCATTAGAATTTAATCCTGAGTTTATCATTATTCTCACCATAGGAACTGTAAAAATTAAAACGAACCCAGCACCAAAAATTGTAAGTGTAGAATCTTTTATAGCTGAACCAAATTCTTTTCTACTCATTTTATGTATAAAAAATGTCATTATACAGACAATAATCAAAATACCACCAGGTAGGTATAATGCCTGGAAGCTAGCATTAATTTGCTCTTCATTTAGAATATTAAAAAATTTAATATCAATAGATTTTAATAATTTATTTAAAGGCTCAAATGTTCTTGAAATAACTAAAAAAAAAGCAAGTATTAGATATGGTAACCAGGATATTACCCTACTAATCTTCTTAGTTTCAATCTCATCCAATGAAATCTGCAAATCTCCCATCCATGAAGAAGGCCAATTAGTTTGTAGATCAAAGTCCCACGTATCTTTTGGTATTAAAATATTCAATTTAATAATAGTAGTTACAATAGCAAGTCCAAATAAACCTCCAACTAAGGAAGGAAACTCGGGGCCTAAAAATAATCCTGCTAATAGGTAGGGAACTGTGAAACTTAATCCGGCAATAAATGCAAAAGGGAAAATGGATGATCCTTCCGTCCAGGATTTATTTTTTCCAAAAAATCTCGTCATGATAATTACCAAAAAAAAATGGCATTAAAATACCACAAATTGCATGAATGATGACTACTTCAGAAACAATAATTCTAAAAAAAGTATCCCATTCCAATCCTTTGGATATTAATTCTGAGGTTAAACCATTTTTATCAAGACCTCCTTGAACTCCAACTAACATTGGTGTTCCAACCGCGCCAAATGATACTGGTGTGGATTGAATCATCATTCCAAAAACAACAGCAGCCATTGCAGGAAAACCAACTGCAACCATTAAGGGTGCTACCACCGCTGCTGGGGTTCCAAAACCTGATGCCCCTTCAATAAAACAACCGAATAACCAAGCAATCAAAATAACCTGAATCCTTCTGTCAGGGCTAATGCTTTGAAATCCATTTCTTATTGTTTTTATAGCTCCAGAATATTTAAGTGTATTTAAAAGCATAATTGCCCCAAAAATTATCCATAAAATACTGGCTGCAATCACCAATCCTTGAAAAATAGATGCAATAATTCTATTAGCACTAATACCCCATAATAAATATCCTATTATACACGTAGTAAAAAATACAATTGGCATTGCCTTTTTGGCTGTAATTCTGAAAATAACTAAAAAGATACCAGCTAAAAGGATTGGTGCAAATGCAATAAGAGCCAAGAATTCATTCATATATATGCAATTTATAACATTAATATGATTAAGATAGCACGGTCCATATAAATTATAATATTTTTTTACCCTATTATTCTTTTTCTAAAAATTTAGGACAAGCAATATTATTTTTGTTAAGAGTTAGTTTTTTTTGACCATTGACAGTATTATAAATACAAATTTTTTTTCTATCTATCTCAAAGGATTTTGCAAGTCCCATACCCATAGGTCCCGAAAATGTTTTAATATTTGACTCTTTTGTATTGTTTTTCTTTTCCTGAGAGAGAATTGGATAAGTTAAAATAATGAAAAAAAACAAAGATAAATAATAAAACTCTTTTGGCATAATAGGTTTATTTTTTTTTTTATTTTTAGTAAAGATAATATTTCATGTCTATGCTCATCAATTTCTGGAGCCTTTTCTGCAATATCTATTTTGGGATCATTATCAAATTTTATTGGGTTACCAGCAACTTTAATTTCACCAAAATCATCGTCAAAATATTTTAGAATCATATTTCTTGAGAGAATTTGCGGATTTTTAAAAACATCGTTTATCTTATCGACTGAACTACAAGGTATTTTATTTTTTTTAAATAAATTTAACCAAAAACATGTGTTTTTCTTTTTTAGTGTTTTTTCTAATTCGTTTCTAAGCAATTTCAAATTTGTATTTCTATCATCATTAGTTTGGAAAAGAGGATTATCAATTATATCCTTTCTTGACATAGAAAAGCATAAATTTTCAAAAATTTTTTGATTGCCCGCGGCTATTACAATCTGCGAGTCCAATGTTTTAAACACCCCAAATGGAGCTATGCTTGGATGATCTGTACCCAGTGGTTTAGGATTCTTTTTAGTAACTGAAAATCTTGTAATGGCATTTTCTAATATTGCAACTTGGCAATCTAACATGCTTATATCAATTTTTTTTGCAATTCCACTTTTATTTCGTTCAATAATTGCAGAAAGTATAGCAATAACACAATACAAACCGGCTACAATATCACCAATAGAGCTACCAACGCGAGCAATTTTATTAGTATTACCAGTAATCCCCATAATTCCACCCATGGCTTGGACAATTATATCGTAAGCGGGATATTTTTTTAGAGGGCCATTTAGACCAAAACCACTAATTTTAGCGTAAATAAGTTTTGAATTTATTTCCTTTAATTTTTTCCACGAGAATCCAAATTTATCTAATATGCCGTAACTAAAATTTTCAACTAGTACATCACTTGACTTAATAAGCGAAAGAAATATTTTTTTATCACTATCATTTTTTAGATTTAATTTTATGCTTTTCTTACCTCTGTTAAGAGATATAAAATAACCAGACTTGTTATTTTTTAAAGGCCCAAACTTTCTAGAGTCATCTCCCTCTGGCTTTTCAACTTTAAAGATCTTTGCTCCTAAATCGGATAATATTAAAGTTGCAAAAGGACCGGATAAAACCTGCGTTAGGTCTAAAACAATAATTCCAGATAATGGTTTATTTTTTTTCATAAATATCAATAAAATAAAAGTGAATACTTGTGAAAATATTTTTTTTTTCGTTAAAATACAATATGAATTTTGAAAAATTTACATATAAAAGTCAAAATTTAATTTCCATTGCATATCAATATGCAGTAAAGAATTCACATCAGCATTTTTTACCAAATCATTTATTAAAGATTTTCATAAATGAATGCAATAATGGAAATTTTGGTATTCTTGAAAACCACTCAATCAAACTTGATTATTTAGAAACTTTAAATAATAAGATTTTAAATAACATACCAGGTGTAGTTGGAGAAAATATTAAATTTTTTTTTTCCGATAAAATGTTGAAGTTACTCCATCAATCAATTCTAAATTTACAAGAATTTTTTGATAAGTATGTTTATCCGGAACTAATTTTATATTCAATGTTTGACTCATGTGAAGAAAACAATTTAGAAATATTAAAAAAAGCTGGAATTACAAAAAAAAAAATTAAAGATTATATAATAGAACAAAAAAAAAGTGATAAAATTAATACAAACAAAATGTCTGAAGCTACAAATTTATTAGAAAAATTCTCTACAAATCTAACATCACTAGCCAAAAAGGGTAAATTAGACCCAGTTATTGGTCGTGAGGAAGAGATTAGAAGAAGTATACAGGTTTTATCCAGAAGAACCAAAAATAATCCAGTATTAATTGGTGAACCAGGAGTAGGAAAAACAGCAATTGTTGAAGGTTTAGCTAACAGAATTATTGACAAGGATATTCCTGAATCTCTTAGAAATAAGGAAATTCTATCGATTGATATGGGTGCGATAGTTGCAGGAGCAAAATTTAGAGGTGAATTTGAGGATAGATTGAAATCTATACTAAAAACCGTATCAGAAAAATCAGATGAAATAATACTATTTATAGATGAGATTCACACAATTGTAGGAGCTGGTAGGGCTGAGGGATCTATGGATGCTTCAAATATTCTAAAGCCGGCACTGGCAAGAGGAGAACTGCATTGTATTGGGGCAACAACACTTAACGAATACAGAGAAAATATTGAAAAAGACGCTGCTCTTGCGAGAAGGTTTCAGCAGGTAATTGTTTCAGAGCCCTCTCTGGATGACAGCGTTTCTATTTTAAGAGGATTAAAAGAAAAATATGAAGTTCATCATGGGGTGAGAATACATGACTCTGCATTGGTTTCAGCGGTTGAATTATCTAAAAGATACATTAATGATAGATTTTTGCCAGATAAGGCAATTGATTTAATGGACGAAGCCGCATCAAGAATAAGAATACAGGTTGATTCTAAACCTGAAGAACTTGATAAGATTGAGAGAAAAATATTACAGAACAAAATAGAGTTAGAAAGTCTAAAAAAAGAAAATGATAAAAAATCTATGGAAAAGGTTGATAAGATTAAGTCGACATTAAAGGAATTAGAAAGTAATTTCAGAAATATGAATAACCAATGGCTTAAAGAAAAAGAAAAGATTTTAGATATTCAGAGATTTAAAACTGAAATTGATAATTATAAAAGTGAATTAGAAATTTTAAAAAGAGATGGAAAGTTGGCTGAAGCAAGTGAACTATCATATGGGAAAATACCAAGTCTTGAAAAAAAACTTGAAGATCTAGAAAAAAATACCTCAAAAAAAGAAATTTTTAAATTATTAACCGAGTCTGTTTCAAGCGAAGACATAGCATTTATAGTAAGTAAGTGGACAGGTATTCCAGTAAATAGATTGATAGAAGGAGAAAAAAAAAGATTATTGGAAATGGAAAATGAATTAAAAAAAATGGTTATTGGCCAGAATGAAGCAATTGAGTCGATTTCGTCAGCGGTAAAAAGATCAGCAACAGGAATTAATGATCCAAGTAAACCAATTGGTGTTTTTATGTTTCTTGGTCCAACTGGTGTAGGTAAAACTGAGCTTACTCGAGCATTAGCCAAATTTTTATTTTCTGATAAAAATTCTATGCTCAGAATAGATATGTCAGAATATATGGAGAAACACTCTGTTTCAAGACTTATTGGTGCACCACCAGGATATGTAGGCTTTGAAAATGCAGGATATCTTACTGAAGCAGTTCGAAGAAAACCTTATCAAATAATTCTTTTTGACGAAATTGAAAAAGCAAATATTGAAATATTTAATTTATTATTACAGGTATTTGATGATGGTAGGTTAACCGATGGACAAGGTAGAACCATAAATTTTAAAAATACCTTGATAATAATGACATCAAATATAGGAGGGGAGTTGATGTCAACGAATGAAAATGATGAGTTAGATGTGTACACAAAAGAAAAAATACTTCAACAAGTAAAGGATTTCTTTAAACCTGAGTTTCTTAATAGAATTGATGATATAATTTTGTTTAATAAGTTAGATAAAAAAAATATTAATGAAATTATAGAGATTCAACTAAATGAATTAGAGCACTTGATGAAAAAGAATAAAGTACGAATTGAAATAGACAATAAGGCAAAAGAATGGTTGGCTTATGAAGGTTTTTTACCTCAATATGGAGCCAGACCTCTAAAACGTATCATACAAAAGAGTATTAAAGATAAAATTGCTGATATAGTTCTTAAGTCAAATTCAAATGATGAAATAAATGTAAAAGTTACAACAAATGAGGATGGGTTGTTTTTTAAATGAAAAAGATTGGTTTTATCGGTTTAGGAGTAATGGGTTTTAATATTGCTGCAAATATTCAAAAAAAAAGTGAACTAATAATATTTAATAGAACCCCAACGAAATCGATTAATTTTAAAAAAAAATACACTAACAATGTTTACATCGCAGACTCTTATCAGGAGATTGCTGAAAAGTGTAATTTAATCATTACATGTGTTGGAAATGATTCAGATCTTAAAAAAGTATTATTTTCAAAAAACGGAATTTTTAATAACGTTAAAGATAAATCTTATATTATTGACCACTCAACAGTTTCATATAATTTCTCAAAAATGGCAGCAGAAAAATTTAAGAAAAAAAATTGCTTTTTTTTTGATGCACCTGTAAGTGGTGGGGAAATAGGTGCAAAGCAAGGAAAATTGTCAATTATGTTAGGCGGAGATGGAAAAGAATTTAGAAAAATAAAAAAAATCCTCAATATATATGCAAAAAAAATAACTTATATGGGAAAACCAGGATTAGGACAAGTTACAAAAATGGTTAATCAAATTTGTATAGCAGGACTGATTCAAGGATTGTCTGAGGGTTTAAGATTTGGTCAAAAAAATGGTTTAGATTTTAAATCACTATATTCTGCGATTTCATCAGGAGCAGCACAATCGTGGCAAATGGATAATAGAGCAGAAACAATGTGGAATAATAAATTCAATTTTGGATTTATGAA
>MDTB01238152.1_pt1 | contig 14238 bp, 2 predicted proteins | sample 811161 | NCBI WGS metagenome assembly MDTB01 (sample SAMN05326650, study PRJNA326480) | marine metagenome | isolation source: seawater | place: Mediterranean Sea | collected 2009
CACATTTAAGACTTTAAAATGAATGAAAACACTAGTTAAATCGACATTTAGTAGGCCAATAGCATTGAAAGCATCATCCTCAAGCGAACCTAAAAAACTTGAACTTCTTGCAACAGCTCCAAAACACGTGGTTTCAACAAATTTCTCTCTTCTTTTTCTGCTTCATAGTACTTTTGCATTTGCAAAATAAAATGATTTGACGTATTTCCAGGCAATTCTTCTTTTTGTAAATATTGCCTCCATAACAAATTAGCATTTGGCTCACGTAGCAATGCCTTTTCCATTGATTTAGAAATAAATGTCATTTTCATGGTTTCAACATATTTTAAATAAGTACATATATGCACTAATAAATCAACGTGAATGTCTGCAAGCGTTGGTTTTGCTGCTTTAACTTCATCACTATTATTACTAATTATATCTTTTTTTTCGTCGACCCATGTTGATATTATTACATTTTTTGTATGCTTCTTCTCCATCGTTACAGTTTTTCTTTCTTCATTTTCGCCATTGATGTTCATTGCTATTTGTAAAATAGATTTTATATTATAAATATTTCAAACACGTAATACAATTTACAAATGACTTTCTTTATTTCTACGTAGACCTCATCGCCGTCTTATATTGTTTGTTTACGGGGTTATAAGTGCTTGTCAGTTGTAAAATATATATGCAATTGAATTTTTTATGTGCGTATTATTTTAATACATCATACAGCTTAGTAGTTAGAATATTATACCTGGTAGAATATATATAGTCGTCTATTATAATATAAGAAATATTGAACTACCACCTACACCGGTGGTAAAAGCCTGATATCCGGGTTAGTTGGCTAGCCTTAGGGCTAGCATCACAATAGCATTGAAAAGGAGTTTTCAATTATTTTTAATTTAGAGATGTTTTAATAATACATTATAAAAAACAAATCACGACGAGACAAGAAATTAATAATCTAGTAATATTATTTTTACTTCTTCTTCCTTTTACTTTTACTACTCTTTTTATCAACTTTCCCTTTTGTATTGCCTCGCTTTGCAGCCCTTGCAGCAGCTCTTTGTTTTCTCTTTTCATCACGTTCTTTTGCTCTTGCAGCAGCATCCATTTTCCCAGAGCCTTGTGCACGTCTTTGTAACCTTTTTTGTCTCTTTTCACGCTCTGCATCATCAGCTTTTTTCTTTGCCAATTTTGCTTCTGCGCTATTTGCTTCCTCTTCTGCTTTTCTCTTTGCCATTGCTGCTTCCATTTTCTTTTCAGTTTCTTCTTGTTTCTTAAGTTTCTCTGCAAGTATACGCGCTTCTTCTTCCTCTTTAGCTTTTTGCTCAGCAGCTGCTTTCTCAGCCATTTTTTTGTCATATTCTTCCTTATTTTCTTCTGCAAGTTTCTCCAACCTTTCAGCTTCTTCACGTTTAGCCTTTTCTTCCTCTGCTTTTCTTTGACGTTCTGCACGCTCTTCTTCTGCAATTCGTTTCTTTTCCGCTTTTTCTGCTTCTTCCTTTTCTTTTTGTGCTTTTTCCATTTGTTCTCGTAACTCTCGTGCTTTTTTCATAGCTGCCTTTTGTGCCTCTTCCAATTCTTTCTTCTCGCGTTCGGCTTCTTCTTTTTCTCTTCTTTCCTCCTCAATTAATTTCTGCTTCAAACGTTGTGCAGCAGCTTCTTTAGCAGCAGCATCTCGTTTAGCTTGAATTTCTGCTCTTGCCAATGCTTTTTGACGTTTTTCAGCACGCTTTGCAAGTAATTGCGTAATACGGAATTTAGGATAAAAATATGGCGCAGCAAGCACTTTTCCAACCATACCGCCTGGTATGTCATCGTCCCATCTTTTCTTCACCTTAATACGGTCTCCACCTCCAGCTTTTGCATCAAATTTTCCAGCAACCCTAGCATTTGCTTGTTCAGTAAAGCTCATTGTTTGTGCACCACGTCGCGCTTCACGCGCCTTTCTTCTTATTTCTGCTTCGCGTCTTAAACGCGCATTTTCAGCCTTTTCTCTTTGACGTTGCGCATACATTTGACCAGCCAATCTAGCTGATTCTCTCGCTAGTTGTGCCTTTTTATATGTATCTCGTATACCTTTTCGTATTGTCATTTTTGCATTTAACAAAGTCATATTGAAACCTTTTAATTCAAGTTGTCCATGATCAGCTGTTAACCACCACATTGCAAATTCACCAAAGTCAATTTCTCCACTTCCATCACGATCAATAGCTTTAAGAGCTTCTGCAATTTGCTTTTTATCCATTAATTCACCAACTTCATAGGCTAATTGTTGGAATTCTTTCGCATCTATTTCACCACTTCCATCAGCATCAAAGACATCGAATGCAGCTCTAATTTCTGCAAGCTCAGTTTCATTTGCAGTTAAGAAACCACGCAAGCGATCGGCGTAACGATCTTCGCCCATCATACTACCCCATTCGTGTGAAATTGGTTTCAATTGCTTCAATGAAATATTTCTTCGACGTTTTTGCATCATTAAGCGGAAGCGTTCCATACGACGTCGTCTACATGCAACTTGCAACGCAAAACGCAATGCCAATTCTTTCTCCCGTCTTTCCGCCAATGCAAGCCTAACAGCTTCTAATTGCTCATCGCGTTCTAAACTATCTTGGACCCATCGCATTTTATGATGCGACAATGTTGGCACTCCATTTTGATTCATGATGACAAGTTGAGAGATGATTCTCTCCGCTACTCTTCGTAAGTTTCTATGGCGATCTATGCCATTCAACAACCCAGGAATATCCTCACAAGCCCCGGTCAATACATCTTCATCAGGAACGATAACCATACGCTGTTGCGTAGCAGGCTCAAAACCAAGAATAAACAGACGACCCAAGCCTTGTGCAGGCGCTTTGCTTTTCCCCCGAATAGCTTGCAATATAACCAATCGACCATGCGGCGGCAATCTTCGAACAACTTTACAAACAGTTCGATCCAATGCAATTTTGGATTTGTTTTTTTGCAATGTTAAATGTTTTAGCATCCATTGAATCATATTGTCACGGTCATATAATGGACGATGCCCCAAATGGTCTTCACGACCTTCTCTTGACGCTGCTACTAATGATTCTAGTTCATACTGATGTACCTTTGTTGAAATAATGCGCATATGATTGACTTCAGCAGCATACTCTAACGCAGATCGTCTATACGTTCTTCTACTATATTCAGTACGAGTGTCTTCATCATCTAAAACAGTCGCAGCCAGCAATGGTTTTGTACTAGTAGCTTCTTGATAGAGTTCTTTTAATAGAGCTGGCTTACAATTTTGTCGCAATGAACGTCGTTCATTCATGTTTTTCTTCCATCTTGGCAAGCGTATTTTTTTCGCTGCAGCTGCAATCTGTGCATTTTCTTGTGTCATGTCCATGTCTTTCTTTTCATCCCGAGAAATAATTTCACCCTTCTTCCCCTCAGAATGATCAATTTGATCTTCAGCAACTTCAGTTGGCTTTAATGTTGGAACTGGTTGAGATTTTGTTGGAACCCAATCACCAGGTTTTAATTCCGATAATCGTTTTGCTGCACTAAGGTCTGACTTGATAATATCATTTCCACTAACGCGACCTTTTTCACCTCTCATCATCCAAATAACATCACCAACGACATCTTTTTGAGCCAATATAGAAGCACGAAGATTTCTAGTGATAGAGTAACGATAAAATAATACCGCACCTGTTTTTGGCAACACCATTCGTTCTATACGACGCTCCGATGCGGGATTTCCTTGACCCAGTAGATGCAGCACGGCATTTTGCCAAGTGGCCAAAGATAGCCGTAAAAGAGATGCTCTTTTAGCACTATTTACGGGCAAGAAGACCCCAGTGAAATGTGTTGGCATGGCATTGGAATTAGTAGCAATATTTAAATCATCCGAGACTTCATCTCGTTCAAATAAATCTAAACTGCTTTCAGTAGCTGATTTTTTCTTCTCCATAGCTTTGTTTAAATCCCACTCTAAATCATTTTCTGCATTTTCACCTGTTTTAGCAGCACTTGCAAGATCTTTTAAATTTAAAGTTGGTTTATCTTCCACGTGACGTATATGTTGTGTTTTGTGATCATTCGCTGCAAACTCTTCCACAAATAAATGTTCAAATGTAGCGCTAGTCTCATCATCCATATCTAAACCTTCCATATAGTCATCTGTTTTTTTTGATGATAATGCAAGATCAGCTCCCTCCACGGTGCCTTTCTTGTTCTTTTTCTTCTTACCTTTCTTGGCACCTTTTTTATGCCCATCATCTACAGATCCATCATCGCTTGGAGCATTCATATTTGAAGGAGTTTGCACGATCCAATCCTCGTTTCCACCACTCGTGCTCCTTGAGCTTAATGAACCACCTTGTGAAGCGGCTGAGGATGCGCTTTCGACCGGAATAACATCCGGTGCATATGCCATTAAGTTATCAAATGTACCATCAACTTCATCTGCAATTGCTTTTCTACTTAAAGCGCCTTTGAAATCGTGAGCTATTTTCAAGACAGTATCCTCCGCGAGTAAATTGGAAATCGCTCCAAGGATATTTTTCTTATCGATATGTTTATCCCATGTTAATTTAGTTTCCTCTTCATTTACATAAGTTGCAGAAACACCTAAGTTAGAGCCGACACCTCGCAGTGTACGGCGTGAGAACCATCGTTCCTTTCGTATATTTAATTCAATTGCTGTATCATATGCAATTTCTTTCCCAACTTTTACAGCAAGTCGTTTTTGCAAGTCTTCTTTGATTCCGTGAGTTTCCAAACCGCGAACTTCAAGCGCCTTTCTGAGTGCAAATGTTTGCATTTCAAATGGCTTTGGGTATTCTTTTTGCATTCCTTCCTCCTCCTGTAATTCTTTGACAGTTGGGGGCACAGCAACAGCTAATTCTTCATCAGCTACTTCAATAGTCCATTGCTGAGATGATTCTGGATGGTATGCTTCGTACCTTGCACCACCCTGACCACGCCATAAACTAACTAACAATCGCATAGGTGTCCCATCTGGCCCTTTACAAAGTTTCGATGTTCGTAACAATGGACGAGGTTTCTCTTCCAATCTATTTGGTTTTCCATCTTGTGTCTTATCAACTTTACTGAGCCAACTTAAACTGGAATAAGCTTCATTACCACTTCCAGTGCAATAAGGCAGCAATGCAGCACGTTTGCAGAAACGATACTTTTTACCATGTACTGGTAAGGCTGTTGTTCCAGCACTAGGTGACAAGGAAAGCATGAGACCACCTTCATGCCCCACCGTATTTGGACGCAAAACCAACATATCCACCATTTCAATCGCAGCTTTATTGATACCTAAATGTTTTCTCCAACGTTTACCATCTAAATCATCAGCATCGATCACCACAGCATGGGTCTCGGCACGCGCTGGATCATATACTTCTACCCGCAATATACTACTTAAATCCATTGCACTACCATGTCGACGGCCAACTTGGGATACACCTTGCACAGTTACTATAGCAGTAGTATTTCTAATTTTTCTAACAGTCCTGTACCAAACCTTTCCAAAGTCTCTTGAATCCCTCTCATGATCCATTTGTTTTTTAATTGACATTGGATCATCGATCGAGTATGGTTTTTTTCCCAGTCGTCTCCATCTGCGTTTCAATTTTGATTTAGTTGGTCTCCAATTACCTTTACCAGCCTTTTGAAGCGCGTGCATCACTTCTGGAGGAACCTCACTTGGATTTTGTAAATCACGTGTCTTCCAAAAATGTATCCCTTCCGGTAGTAATACAAACGATTTCGTTTCATCCGGCAATCGCGGCGTACCTTCGTCAACTGCAATTACTTTCTTTGTTCGAGGAAATTTGTAACCCAACTGAAAGACTACACTCGCATACATATTATCTTCAATCCCTGATGTCGTTAAGAGCTCGCTGACTTTGTCGACTTTCAAACCAAATATGCTATCAGTATTTGTTACGTATCTTAAAGATTGGAAGACGCTAGGATACATTGTATGAGAATTTGGTTCTTTTTCATCATCTATATTGGCAAAAACAGGTTCCCATGCTTGTACTTTTTTCTCTTCAACGACTTCTTCCTCGACGTCTTTCACGACAACTGGTGGAAACGCAATTCTTGATCTATTTTCAAATGTATTCATAAGTTCCGAGTCAATCATAGCTTTATCATCCCTATCGCCATATTTTAATGATATTCCCATACCAACTCGCCTGGATAATTGGGTCAAACGTTGCAACCTATCTGCAGCTATGTTTTCTATACGAGGAATCTTTTCAACTGCTTTCTTTTTCTTCACTCTCTTTTTTACAAGCTTCTTAGTAACCTTTACGCTTTTTTTAATATTCTCCAACATATATGTTGTTGCTTCATCAGCCACATGTCGATATGCTTCTTCATTTGCCATTAATATTCTCTCTTCTTTTGATCGACGTCCATCGCCTTCCCAAACGGTTTCTGGTCTCATTCGCACCCAAATGTTACGACTATCCTTGTAAGAACCAAATTGTCGTACCATAATTTCAACAACAAAGTGAGTAGCATTGATTAAGCGACCTTTGACATGTCTCCCACCAAAACAACGCGTGCCGTAAAATATTCGTTTCCAATGTTCTTTAGGCCGTAACCGAGATATAACTAATCGCAAACCACTCTTTAATTTTTGATGCGCCACCTCACGCCTCCAAGCGCTACATACTCTCAAATGCTTTTTACGTTCCAAAGTTTCATCGTAAAATTGACCCGCGCAATCACGGATGGCACTTATTAAACGATCACACGTAGCCTTACCTAGATCTCTACTTGCTTTCGCATCATTCAAATTCTTAGCCAACATACGTAACAATGTCATTGGTTTATGTTTACCACCATCAGCTTCTGCAACATCTTCAGCCGCTAATGCTAAGTCACGCAGACGCAAATACTCTACTTTTGCATATTCTAATTCCTTTTTCAATGCATTTAGTCGCCCAAATGTATGTATACATTTCAACGCAGCAGTCTCCGCCATTTTCTCCAATGCTCTCAATCGTAATGTCATCATCTTATGGCGTCCAGCATCTGGATCAGGCCTCAAAGCAAGCAAATCAAGCATGTATTTCCACATTTCAATACCGCGATCGCTTAATAATTTAGGCTCGTCCTTTAGCACTACTCTTAATCGATCCCGAGAAACATTTATACTATGTCGATGAGCACTTCTTGGATCATGCGCTTCTAGTATCATATCTCCACGTGAATTTTCTAAGACGCTAACAGTCATTTGCTGCCCACTAATATTCCTAGTCTCTTGATGTTTTATCATGTATGTCTCTCGCATTCTTTTCCTTAAAATCAATATCTTCACCCCAGCACCACTGTCTTCTCGTAAACCCCTTGATTGGCCTTTGCGTATATCTTCCATGAAGCCCATAGCATCCCATTGCAATGTGCCAATGCCTTCCCAAGGTGGTGGAGGTTGTTTTGGAACAGTGATAAATGTTAATTTATCGACTATACGACGCAATAAATCCGGGCTGTAAACATTGGTTTTAACAGAGCTTTCCCAGTAATCAGCCCATTTTGGAACCTCGCTTAGCGCTGCAGTAACATCATCAAAAAGCACTCGCAAGGAACAGCCGAGTCCACTGCGGGGATGATAAGCCTCAAAAACTAAATCGCCGTTATTTTCATGTATGGATAATACAACATAACCACCACCAACTTTTCTGCCTTCACTAAATATTTGCACTCCTTTCCCACTAGATTTTTGTTTGAGCATATCACGCCACCAATAACAGCGTTCTAATCTTTCAAATAAGATACGACGCCGTTTACGTAATAAAAATTTGTCTAAAATAACATCATCTTTATCGTACCTATTCAAACAAAGCAATTTAATCAAACGCTCGATGACGACACGTCGTCGATTGTCAAATACATTCCTTCGTTGCACAAAACCTCCATGGGGTTTACCTGTACGTAGGGACCACATGTCTACAGATGCAGCATGAAATATCACACTGCACTTAGGACATCTCAAAACTGGACCCCCTCGACCATCTACACCTATGTTAACACCTGAATATGGGTGTGGACGCAGTGCGATCTCATGATCTTTCACCGACGTTAAGCGTTGACGTGCTCGAAGCCTGTGGCCACATCCTTCCGTTGGACAAAAAAATTGTGTATCTGCATCTTCTTCTATAGGATCAAATAAGTCTCTATTTTCATGCCCTAATGCATCAACTAAATCTGGGCGATTGAATGAAAGCAAAATATGCTTCCGGGTTTCAGGCTCATAAATTGAAATGGCAATACCCCCAACGAACGGAGGAAGTTTATTTTGACTAGACATCGGATCTTCATAGACACTGATTATTGCTAATTTCCTATGTGGTTTTTGATTTAAGAATGGTTGCGATACTAAGAACATAGCTTTTCTATATCTCATATTCCAACCACCAAATACAATAGGAACCGGGCGTAATGGTTGTATATCAATTGTCCATTCGGGTTCAAAGAAGACCAACGAACGCCTCCCATTTGTACGCGGTAACGCGCGGAGAGTTAACATCTTTAAAATTCTGTGAACAATTTCAACCATCATTGGTCTGGCAACTTTACTACTTTCAACAATACGTGTACATTCGCGTCTTGCAACAATTGATCGTTTCAAGGCTTTATCATATAAAACTTTTGCATCATCAACTCGACCTTTTGCTTTTTGCATAATATATTTAGCTTTAAAATGATGACGTCTTGCTTCCTCGCGTTCCAATGTACGCAAAATCAAAGATTTCTTCGCTTCATATTTTCTTTTAATCCAGATGTGATCATTAGCATTTTCCAATGGATCGAACGAAAAACTTTCATTTGACCGACTCAAGTCAGCAAATACTGCTAATTGCTTTTGTACAAAATGCATTGAATTATCACTAGCATATATCATAGCTTGCAATTGAATTTGCGTACGGAAATATAATCTATGCGCTTTTAAATATAAGTGTTTCATATGTGCAGCAAATGCAGCTATTTCACGAAATGCTTTTTCAACTTTGTCTAATGCTTCTTTTTTCTCCATGGCATCCTTTTCACAAGCAAGAGCAAACCGTTCAACATCCCTGGCATTTTTGAAAGCTTCAGCAGATTCACGCAATGGTTCAAAACGATCACGGCGATATACACCAATATTTTGCCTCAAGCAATAATCACTAGGCAAGCGCTCATATCTACAAGCAGTAGGCACCAGTGCATCCATTGCCTGCCCTCGTCTTTTTGTGTCTAGTAGTATTCTTCTTCTCATTTCTTTTTCGGAGACAGACAAACTGTAAACAACACTTCGCATCGCACTGTAACCACGTACCAACATACGTTCTATCGGCCTTTCCGTTTTACATGTACATGGACCGTGCTGCACCACCATTCGCTGTGTGGCTAAATCCCACCGCGCCCTTGGACGCCATTTTAAACAAGAATAGCAAGTTGCAATTACTTTACGATATTTATAATCGTAATGATTACTTCTAAAGACCTGTAAAACAACATCTTCATTATCCATTTGATGTGTTCGTGAATACACAGGCTTTAATATAGCACGTCGAGCCTTTTTAATTCCTTGTTTGAGAATCTCTGGGACAACTCGTCTAGCAGTCAAAGCACACGCCATTTCTCTTGCAACATGCAATTTTACTTTAATTTTTCGGTTTTGCCTAATCATCATGGACAGTGATCGTGCAACATGGCCACGATAAACCCTTTGACACGTATTTGCAGCAAGAGTTCGAGCACGATACCGTGCAACTGCAGCTTCTGCTTTGTCAGCATCTAACAAAAGCAAGGAACCTTTAATTTCCCTTGCAAATTTGACAAGTGCAATCACTCTTTTTACATCTATTAAATCAGGATTTCGAATACTTTTAATTATCAGTCTTTGAACCTTACTACGTAATTTTGCCCTGTCCTCACCATCTCGTTTCAACTTTAGTTCATAATAATGATGTTGTGAACGTTTTCCACGAACGGTGAATCCATTCTTAGTGAAGTTCATACCATCAAAACAAACTCTAAATTCACCCTGGTTTGGATTCAACCATATACCTTTTTTTTTCGACTGTTTTGGTAAGCGTTTTTGTGGTACTTTTAATGATACACCACCTTGAGAATATCTAGCAATCTTAACCGTTGCTCTGCTTTGCAGATCATCTTGTATTTCTTTCTTTTTTCTTTCCTCTTGCAGAGCTTCACGTTCCTCTTCCAATGCAACTTCATCAACACTTTCACCACTATCACTATCTCCATCTTCATCAACCTTTTTAAAGTCAAGATGAATTTCAGCTGTTAAATCTTCAAAAAATCCTTTTGGTGGAATAAAGAAACCATTTCCGACAGCATATGCAGGTGGAGGTGGAGGTGGATCGATGATATTTTCTTTGGTTACAAGTAGTTGTTGATCTTTATTATCAGTTGTAGTGGTAATCCCAATTGACGTCTGTTCCATTGGTTTAGAACTGACAATACTGCTACTTGTCGTAGTACCACTAAGACCGACTGATCCTACTTTCATCTCTTGTTTTACTACTCCAACAGTTTGACTTGGTTGTTGTTGTGTTGTTATTGATTGCGATGAGGTTGTTTGCTGTTGAGATGGCGCCGTTACTGTCTGTTTTTGCTCTTTATTTATTACATTACTTTGTGCAATACTATCTTCCTCATTATTATTCATTTTCTTTGTTTGTGACAAGCTATTTTCTTCATCTTCTTCTGTTTCATTCGTTTTCTTCTCTTTTAATTCTTTACTTCGTTTCATATCTTCTTCTATAGTATCCATCATTTTTGCTATTTCCAGCTCTTGCAATATGCTATAACCTGAGCGTTGAATACGTTCCATATCTAATACTTCAACATCTTTTCCCTCATTACGTTTCACAAAATCCTTTAATTGTTTCCTGCTGAATGGCATTTGCGGCATGTATGTTTTATTTTCACCAACAGTTAATGTTGTACCAACTGCTAAATGTCCAAACCATTCAGTAGTACCGTTAGAATATTTAATAATTTTAGCACCGGGCTGTCCAAACTTTTCACCTTCCCTATTTTCTGCTCCACCATTAGTTGATTCTTCTGAAATTTTTTGATAATCAAATGGTTTTAAAATATCATCTAAATCATGTACCATACTAAACGGATTACGCACCAATGGAAATCTAGGACCTAAATATTCCCTTAAAGGTTCACATTTATTTAAAAAATCCATATCGTGAGGAATTTTCAGGAGATAATTCATGCCATTCCACAAAAATGGGGCATTGAAGCCAACGCCTCCTTCTAAACTTTTAACTTTACATATTTCACATACAGATTGTTCTTTGCCAAGATGCTTGACCTTACTTTCCACGGCCCAATGACCACATGGTCTTTGAAAAATGACACGTTCATACATTCTATCGACAGTCGTATTATGCATTACCGCTTGCTCATTTCTAGCTTTGTCATATGCAGTTGCTGCATCGTATTCCGTTTTAAAATAGCCAATTGAAATCCATTTATCTGCCTTTTTGTCTAACGTACGTGGACGCGAGAATCGTTTTACTTTCGATTCATATGGTGGACAACCACGGTACAATAACTCCCCTTCTACTAAAATTTTCACAGCAAAACCTTGTGCAGCAGCTGCTCTTGCCAATGCACCTGGACCTCCACCATGTTTCATCTTTAAACGCTGCAAGCGTACTGCATCACGCCATTTACTAATATTTTCAACAACTTCTACCGTTGCCGCGCGCATTTGTGCCATTAAATCCAACAATGGCCTTACATCACTTTCTCGTACATATGAACCGACATTATCTTGAAATCTACGTGTTGCATTATTTTGTTCATTCATTATGGCAGAAAGTAAATCTTCCCGTTGAGTCAACGCTTCGATTACTTTGCGTTCTAATCGCGCATCGACTTCCATTCGCAATTTTGCACTCCGTGCTTTTTCTTCTTGAGACGTATAATAATGACGCTTTGAACATACTTCTTTACTATTTGGACATCGTAACAAAACCCAATCTTTACATAAGGGTGGTACTTGATCATCATGCAAACCATCAATTACTAAAACGCCACCACCTAATTTAATAACCGTTGTATCGTCCATTGCGGTTTGATAAAATGTATTAGGGGCTTGTAATACTTGCATTTCTGTATCTACACGTGGTTCATATGCTTTTTGAATTTTCTTTTTTGCTTGTATGATTTGAGCAGGTGATCCATCATCCATACCTTGCTCATCCACGATTGGAGGCAATTTAAGACGACCTTCCTCACCGTCTTCATCGATGGTATCCTCCTTTAAAGATTGAGATGCTTGTTGCAATTGCTTTTGCATTTTTTCCGCTTCCATCTTTTCAGCATGGTCTTTCCTATCCAACCGTGCTTGTAAGCGGTCGGCTAAATCCAATCGTCCCATCGCTTGTCCTTCCATAATTAAACCACGAAATGAACCTTTTTCTGGTGGTGGCAATGTATCTAATATTTCATCTAATGGAGGTGGTTCAGGCAAATCTTCTTTTATTTTAGCTTTTTCCCATGGTGGTAACACTCGCTTCCGCCTCTTTTTCCTACGTTTTTGTACACTTGTTTGCTCTTCTATTGCTTTCATTTCCTCATCACGTTTATTTGCTTTCCCTTCATCTAAAAAATCTGGATCAACATCCTTTAACACAGTTAGACGATCGATTTCACTAACATCTGGCACGGCATATGGTTGAAATCCATGTATTTGTATATGTTCTCTCCATTTTTTAACTTCAATTTCCACTGCTTTTGCATGTCCGACTAAAAGTTCATATGCTTCTTTATCTTCCATCAATTTTCTTCTAGCCGCACCACGTTCTTCGAATGTCATACCCGGTCCAGCTTTTTTTAAACGGTCTGTTCTAGCTGCTAAATCTGCTTCCCCGTCTTCCACGCCATGTGTGCAACGTTTATGTTCTTTTTCCAATGCCACTGCATATGCCCTGACTCTATTCATTTGATCCAAATAATTTCGCTTTTTCTCTAATTCTTGCTCATATACTTCTCGTTGCCTTGCAACATCACGTGAGACATTTTCAACCGTTCCATACCTTTCAAAATCTTCTTTTACTTCATTGGAATCTTTATAAAGTTTATGTGCATTCCCATATAATCTACCTTCACGTTCAATATCCATATCATCTAATATTAATTTATCACCTTCTACTCCAGTTTCTTGTAATAAATATATGCCATCTACACGATCTTTTATTATTTCACCACCTTGATTTTCACGTCTTTTCACGGAATCTTCATGCCTTTGTTTTTCAGATATAATAATCTCTTCTTCCCATTCACTCCATTCTTGCATTCGGTCTTTAATTTCACCAGTTGTAGTAGTAAGACGCTCATCCATTTTCTTTAATCTTGCTTCTCGACGTTTTCGTTCCTCTGGGACAGTCATAAATTTATGCCTTTCTGCTTCATCATTTGCTTCTTGTATCATTCGATTTTTTAGACGCACACGTGCATCTGTACCTGCATCTTCATTTTCATTTTTTTTAAAATACGGCGATGACTTATAGGGTTTTTTAACAATGACTTTATGCGATGCTTTATGTTCTTTTTCAGATTTGTCAGATGATTCGGACTTTGTGTCGTCAATATCATCGATGCTAGTTTTATTATTATTATTATTATTATTATTATTACCTTTTTGTTGCTCTTTTTCTTCTGTTTTTTCATCATCAATATGTATTGGATTTAACGGTGGTTTATCTTCTGTTTCTTTTACACGTCTTTCTGTACCATCTGTATTTGGTGACGAGTCATTATTATTATTATTATTATTGATTTTTGTTTCATTATTATTCACATTTATTTTCTCTTCCTTTTCCTCTTCCTCCTTTTTTACACCTATTATATCATTAACATTATCTGATTTTACTTCCATCTTTTTTTTTATTTGGAAAGTACTTTTATTATTCTTTTGTTATCTTTTTTTACTTCGTACAACGAGACAAAAAGAAAGATTAGTAAGCAACAAAAATAATATTATATCCTTTTACAAAATATTATACAACTATATATCCTATACGATTTTTATTTCATAAACATACCATATATATACGCGACTTTAAAAAATTGTTTACAACAAAAACTTATACTTTATTATTGGATATTGTTTGTCTTGGTGTATAAATACGATATGATTATAATATTACACAAGCAAGTTTTTATACAGGAAATGCTGGAAAATAATAATAATAATAATCTTAAATCCAA
>MDTB01203661.1_pt1 | contig 14236 bp, 14 predicted proteins | sample 811161 | NCBI WGS metagenome assembly MDTB01 (sample SAMN05326650, study PRJNA326480) | marine metagenome | isolation source: seawater | place: Mediterranean Sea | collected 2009
GAACATACACAAACCAAAACTAATGCGTAAAAGAAGAGAGGAGATGCCCAATGTGCTTGCACACAGCCTCCGTCAAACGCACAAAGCTAATATTGTTAATCCAAAACTTTTCAATATATCGGCAAACAATGTGCCTGCAAAAAAGTTTTTCTACACACTTTCAAAGCAAACCAACACGAATATGGTGGTAGATGATAATGTCGAAGGCAACATAACATTCGATTTAAAACAAGTTAGTTTAGATAATATTCTTGAGCTGCTTAGTAGTGTGCATGATTTATATTTTAGAAAAGTATCTGGAACAATATACGTAACTCCACGCAGACTAGAGACGAAGATTTATACTATTCAAGGGCTAGCACTCAAGCGAAGAGGAAGCTCATCTATGACAGTAAGTGGTGGTAGTGAATCTAGTGATAACTCAACAAGTAACGCTAGTTTATTAACAGAGTTTGATATTCAAAATATATGGAAAGATATTCAGCATACAATAACTGCGATAATTGATAGTGACTACCGTAATTATCCACAATTACAAGAGAGAGACTTTAGTTATGCACCGTAATACATACCAATTAATATCATCTACTCTATTCATTCTAGTACTATCATATGCTAACAATCTGTATGCAATCTCAGAAGGTAAACCAAGCGTTGATGTCAATCAGGCTTTAGGAACGATAGTCGTAAGAGCATACCCAGATGCAATAAAAAAAGTCGATCAGCTAGTCGAAAGAATAAGAAAGATATATGATAGACAAGTAGTAATCGATGCAAAATTATTAGAGGTGCAACTAGATAAAAGTAATCAGTTCGGGCTAGATCTCAATTTACCAAAATTTAATACTACCAGCACAACCAATGGGATAGGTATATTTAAAAACTCAGCCACATATAGTAATAATGCCCCTAATGCAGACCAGCCCTATATGGTATTTCTTAACTATCTACAAAAGCAGGGTACGGTGACTGTGTTATCAAGCCCCAGAATAGTAACAATGAATAAGCAAAAAGCTATTATGAAAATAGGAGATGAGCAGTACTACGCGCTTGATGCAGCATCAACAACCTCAACAACAACCAGTGATTCAGTAGGTAGTTCATTATCAGCCAAACCTTTTTTCTCAGGTATTGCACTTGATGTAACCCCAGAAATAGTAAACAATGACGAAGTTATCTTACATATTCATCCAATAGTTAGCGAGATAACCAGCGACTCTATAAGCTCAACTATTAATGGTACTGAAAATAGTTTAACAGTACCTAAAACATCGGTAAGAGAGTCCGATCAAATTATTAAAGCAAAAAACGGAGAGTTTATAGCTATAGGCGGACTAATAAAAAGAAAAACCACAACACAACAAGAAAAGCTACCCGGGGGACAATTTGATAAAAACAAAACAGACGAGACAGAAAGTACTGAGCTAGTTATAGTACTAATACCACATATAGTTGATCTAAGTAAGCCAGAAGCGCTATTGCCAGATAAAAATTTTGGAGCTCTAACTCAAACCGATATAGCGAGAAAGTATCTTATGGAAGAGCAGTTCGACGATAGCAAGCCTAGTGAAAGAGATGGCATGAGTCACATCAGAAAAGTCAATAAAAAGCAACAGATTCAAACAAGAGCAGCTGGAGAGCTACAGTGAGTAAACCCATATTAAGGAGAAAACGAATATGATTTTGGAAGGATTTTTCAACCTTAACAAAAATCCCTTTCTAATACATCCTAATGTAGAGTTCTATTGTGAATTAAAACCACATGAAGAAGCTTTGAGAATGGTTTTATATGCGCTATCTAACCATGACAGCCTTATTAAGGTAACAGGAAATATTGGACTGGGCAAAAGTATTGTTGCAAGCTGTTTACGTGATAAATTGGTTGATCAACATGGCTATCATGTATGTGAAATACGTAACCCAAATTTAACAACTGTAGAATTACTACAAAGCATTATGCGACAAGTAAATGAAAAAGCTGAAGAAGACTTGGCTAATAATTTGAGCAGTGAATTATTACTTTCAGATTTAGAACAGAGTTTGATTAAATTTAGAGAAAATGGAAAACGGGTGGCGCTAATAATCGATGAAGCACAAGCAATGGAAGATAGTCTATTAGAAACATTAAGACTGCTAACTAATCTAGAATATGATAGTAAGCCATTATTACAAATGGTATTATTTGGCCAAGATGAGTTGGATATAAAGTTAAATCAACACAAATTTAGACAGCTAAAACAGAGAATTTGTTTTGCCTACAAGGTAAGAGCATTAAATGCTAATGAAGTCAGTACATATGTTCAGCATAGATTATTTATAGCAGGGAGTAACCATAGACAGATATTTAGTGATGCAGCCTTACAAATACTGGCAAAGCATACTCAAGGTATTCCGAGAAATATAAATATAATAGCACACAAAGCAATGCTATTTGCAGCTAATGCACATGCATATCAAGTAAGTAATCTAAATGTAATTAGCGCATTAAAAGAACACAGCCTCTACAAATGGCTAGATATAGATTGGAAGAAGATCACCGTAGCCTCGCTTTTTCTACTCAATTTCAGTTTGATGATAATATACATTACACACAGAGCATATAATTAGATTTAGGAGATATTATGTCAATATATGAAAAAACAACAACAAATAATGAAGGGTCTACCTACCAGGTACCAAACCCATTAAACACAGGCAGCGATGTAGATACAGATTGGATGAGTATTATCATAGTTGCGCAAGTAGCTGTACTAATTATGGCAAGTATAATAATCTACACATTTGATGTGCCAATATTTTCAATTTTCTCTGGTACAAAAAAAGTTCATGAACAGCTCAGTGAAGAGGTAGATAGGACAAAGCAGTTATCACAAGCAACAACAAGAGAAGCTCCATTAGAAACTATTGACCATAATTCAGCTAAAGCAACTAATAACACAAAAACAGAAGATATAGTCAGCAAAAATGAAGCAATTAAGAATATAACTGAAAATACAAAAATTAATACTGTACCTACAGATACCTCAAGTATAACCAAAGAGAGTAGCAAGCAAGACCTACATGTAAGAAGTTCAACTGATGACATAGCCTATGATCTACAAAAGGCATGGTACAAGCATGATTTAACTGCCATTGAGCAAATATTATCTATTGCAAGTATCAATCAATTTCCAGAGTTGCTGCAGTTTATTACAACACATCTCCTACAGGATAACTGGTTAACATTAGATCGAGTATGTCGTATGGCAAACATAACATACAACGCGCACACAGAAGTTGCCATGCATTGTAGTGACGCGTTAATGGCACATGGGCAACAAGCAAAAGCATTAGATTTATTTAACGCAAGACCGCCATTAGCAAAAAACTCAGCATATTATGTAAGGCTTGCATATTTATTGTTAGAAACAGGCAACTATAGAGCCTCAGCAGATATATATAAAAAATTACTAGATATTGATAATACACAGTCAACATGGTGGCTAGGGCTTGGCTATGCACTAACACAAATGGGACAAAATTCACAAGCGCATGAAGCATACAAGCTTGCCTACCAGCATGCTGATTCAACTGCTGATTACATTGGCTATTTAGAAGAAGTTATATCTCATGGCAGTTACACCTCATAAAAGTAGATCAAGCGAAAAGATTAGCTTCATCAGATATTTACATCAACGTATGTTAATATCTGATGAAGTCTATAATACTAATAGACGATTAGCATCGGATGCAGAATTAGTAGCAAAAACAGTTGGTTTAAATGATAGTTTAGTATCTATATATTTTGATGAGTGGAAGCAATCTGATTTCACTGCTCTAGTAGATGATATCGATGATGATATATTATCATTTCTTCCAGGTGCACTTTGTCGTAAATATATTATTATTCCTTATAAGCTTGAACACAACACACTATCTATTGCATGTGCAGACCCACAAAATATAACAATGCGACGTGAGGTTACTTCAGAATACAAAAACTGTATATTTGTACTTGCTGAGATAGTAGTACTGCAATCCCTACTACATGTGTACTATCGTAATGTACAGTCTGTAATTGAGGTATCAGACGATTTAATGATAGACAGTGCTTATTCAGTGGGTGCTAGTAATATGCTAGACAGACTTATTGATGAGATAATACTTGATGGTTATGATTATGATGCTACTGACGTACACATAGTATCCACTGAAGCATCACTTAGCTATAGACTAAGAACACACCATCAGTTTTTTCCAAGAGTTGTATTACCAAAATCAATATCATTACAGTTTAAAAATCGTTTATTAATAAGAGCTGGCTGTGCTTTTAATAAACTTAAGCATGTGCAGGACGCAGCAATATCAGTTGAGTCAGACAGGGCTAATATTCCAGTAAGGGTATCCTATATACCAACACAAGATGGATATTCAGTAGTGCTACGAATAATCAGAGAGCAATATACTAATCTTGATCAATCTTTATTAAATGATAAGCAGTGGAGCAATCTACTATTTGAGTTACAGTATAATAAAGGTTTAATATTAGTAAGTGGTCCAGTAGGTAGTGGTAAAACAACATTTTACTACGGTATAATGCGACGATTATCAGCAAATAGATTAAAAATTATATCCATTGAAGATCCTATAGAATCTCGCATACCACACGCCTTTCAAATGGATATCAGTCAGGAGAATCTAACTTTTCAAGAGACAATGAAGATCATCTTAAGACAAGATCCAGATGTACTTATGGTTGGAGAGATTCGTGCAGATGATGCTGTTGCTTGTGTATCAGAAGCTAAACTTAGTGGTAATATGGTTATTGGGACAATTCATGCGCAGACACCATGGGATTGTATAATAAAATTAAGAAAACTTGGCTATCCAGAAAATCAGCTTGTCAGCCAAGGGTTATGTATATTAATGACTAGGCTAGTACCACATTTATGTCCACACTGCCGAGTAGTGCATGAGTTGAGTCAGCAAGAGCAGCAGATGCTAAGTGAGTACTCAGAATTTAGTGATATAGATGTATGGTATAAAAGTCCAGGTTGTACAAAATGTCATTATTCAGGTGTAGAGGCCATCAAGCCTTTTTATGACATACTATCCATATCACCCTTAAAATTACTTGAGCTATCAAAGAACTGGGACGATATGCGATTTGATGACTATTTACAGTTACCAGTAAATAATTTAAAGACACACCTACTGGATATGGCACGTGAAGGTACAGCAGACTTACAGACCTATTTTGAGCTAACAAGCATATGATACTTCAGCCTTTTAATGTTAAATATCATCGGCATGACACAATTAAGAAGATATTGGTATACGCACAGAGTGATGAATCTGTGGTAAACATGATACCAAAAGATGCAAGAATAGTTAGTATCCTCCCATCGATAAGATGGATAGATAATACAATAAGATTTTTACAAAGAAACCTGCTTTCAGAGCGATTTACGCAGCAAAAAATAGTGAGCTTACTAGAGATGTTAGAAGCTGCATTTGCCGCAGGTAATGTTAACTTAGATGTACTACTACAAGAGAACATCACACACAAGAAAATTAGACAAATGCAATACGAATTATGTTCGCTATACACAGAACTTAGTGCAGGTTCTGGACTAGCAGGTGCAATGTCTAGAGTACTAACAATTCCAAAGCAAATGGCAAGTTTACTTGATATTGCAGATAGAACCAATGATATGCAGCATGTATTTAGAAGTAGTATAACGCATTTTAATTATTTACTATCACGTAGTTATAGGATTTCTAAAATAGTATACATACAAATTTTTCTAACATTGACTGAAGCAGTAGCATCGCACTATATGGCAAAAACAAAATTTGAAGATTATTTTTTTAGTATACAGTTTAGAGGAGACTCTCCACCATGGCTTGCAAGAATGTATGTAGATTTTTTTAAGAATCTTGATGCCTTTGTTATAATGTGGTACGTACTCTACTTCGCTATTTTCTTGGTAAGCTTTAAACTATTATACCGTGCAATCACTAAGTTTAGATATGCAATTGACTTTATTAGACTAGGAATGCCTTTTATTAAAGATATAGATTATTTAGATTGTCAATTAAACATATATAGAGCTTTACGCTTAACCGACAACATTCCAATGCGTTATGAGCAAAGTTTAGATGTGGTTGAGCAGCAGATTAATAATTTAGCTTTAAAGAACAAATGGAATAAAATTGTTGATGAACATGAAAGGCATGCAATGAATACGCATGAAATGATAGATGTACTAATAGCAGATTCAACAACTACAATCAGACCTGAACCAGGGACAATGAGAATAACAGACACAGATATTCATCTTTTAGAGCTGGATTTACAACAGCGCTATTTTCGACTTGATATGACAATACTTGGTATAGGATTGATAATTACAGTTGCTATTCCACTATGGGGTGTGGTTGCCTATGCCATAACACAGAACTACTACTGGATACAAAAGTTAGGTCTAGCTTAGTGATAATTAGCAATTACTGGCAGCCATACAATTTCGTGCTGATTGAGTAGTAGCGCAAAGAGAAAAATCACCGGTGACATAATAAAAGATATTCACACTGCTACCAGTAGGGCTATCATAAAAACCAGCTCTTGTAGATTGACCTGTAATAGCTTCAAGGCTACCATTACAAGTTTTACTAGGATGGGAGCCAGCAGTATCTATACAGCGTGAGGTCTTATTAATACAACTATACCCAGCAATAGATGTCATAGCAGAGTTATCACTAGCACCGCCACCCAAGTAGCCATTATCAGTATTACGATATATAATTGGATTAGAATCACCTGTGCCATAAGCTACAAAAACAAGACATTTACCAGCAATTAAGGGAGAGATATCCGGCTTATCAGCAGAAGTTTTAAACTGTACTTCTAAAACATACATGCCAGCATTATCAGCACCTGCGCAGCGGAAGTTTGTATAGTTTGAACTTGCATCAGAATAAGAAACATAGCCATAAATAATCTTGCTAATAGGACTTGAAGAGCTAGCAATATCATTATCAGTAGACAAGTACTCAGAAGTAGTAATGCCAGATAAAGAGGTTGTGTAATTCGTCTGAAACCTACTTAGTGCATTAGTTAAAAACGGGGTGCTCATATCTATTTGTTCTATAAATCTCTCAAATTCATGCTCAAGTCCACTTGGAACAGCATAAGCAAAAGCCGGTGAAAAAATTAGGATTCTTACAAGAAGGTATAAAAACATAAGTTGTTAGTCGCATGCTAATACAAGTATAATAAACGAAAGCATGGCAGCAAACAAGGACACTCTTCAGATTAACAGGTTATATCGAAGCTGATGAAGAAGCCATGTCATTAAATAGAGCGGCAGCATTAGAGCAAGCAGTAAAAAAACCATAAAGCTCTACATCACGAGTACTGGAAAATAAGTTTACCTGCTGACTATCACGTATAATGGCCTTGCCAGGAAACCCTTTAGCGTTATCAATGATGGTGGCAAAGCTATCACCTGATTTTTGTGGCATAGAGCCGCTAGCAGCTGTTGCATATTGCGATTTAAGAAGACAGATAAAGCCACTAATATCGCGCATAGAACCAGCTTCAGCATTACTACCTGGACTGAGATTAGTAAAACCGGATCCGCCATTAGTAAAAATAATATCATTATTAAGACCATAGGCAATAAATAAAACGCTACGACCAGAGAGTGCAACTGAAATATCGGGTTTTTCAGCAGAAGATTTAAACTGTAGCTCCATAGCATAGAGATTATGATTGTCCAGGCCTGCAGTATGAAAGCCACTAGCATTAGAGGCATAGTAAGCAGCATCATTACTATTATCTATAAAACCATATCGGATAGATTTTACAGGGTTAAGACTATCATTAGCATTAGCTGTGGTATCATAGGTAATAGTAGTCGTAGTAAGATAACCAGATTTGGCCTTGTATTCAGTTATAAATGAAGTAGCAGCAGCATCTAGCAACTTACTTGCCGCAGCAATCTGAGATTTAAAAGTTTCAACCTCATCAATCAAGCTCGCTATACAGCTACTATAGAGAAAGATGCAAGATAGTATTGAAACGTAGAACATAAGTCAGTGTTACTGATCTACTGCAGCAGTTGTAGCTGAGTTGTCATTAAAGGGAGCCTTAGCATCTCCACAAGCTGCAAAAATGCCATATACAGGTGCAGTGGTGTAAGTAAATAAATTAACTGATGACTCGCTACCAATAGAATTGAGAACAAGTTTTCCAGGATAAATCTTATTACCACTTATATTTGAAGCATTTGATGAAATACTTTGATATGGGTAAGTACCCGAAAAATTACCAAATGTAGCTGTTTTAGTTTTTAATCTACATGCAAAACCTCCGATAGAATACATAGTAGATGGGGACAAGCCAGCAACAAGATATTCAGTTCCTGGAGCGAGTACACTGCCGCCTGAATCAAATCCTGTATAAATGAGATTACCTTTAGTACCAAGTGCTAGAAACAATATAGTCTTATTATCTAATGCAGGAGAGATGTCATTCTTTACTGAGCTCGACTTAAAAGTAACTTCTATTGCGTACTGACCTAAATTATCATAACCCGCTGCAGTAAAAACCGGGCTGGACTGGGATGCATAGTTGGAGTAGTGTATGTAACCATAACGTATAGATGCAACAGGGTTGGTTAAGCCGTCAACACCAGTACTTGATGAGTAGCTGTAGGCATAGTGATAGGTGCTAGAACTATGCAGAAAGTCAGCGCGATTTTGTATATATTGTGCTTTCATCTGATCAGCGACAGCATCAACAACAAGTGCAGCGCTTGCAACCTGTGATTGAAACACACTGATCTCTGATTCAAGAGATGCAAAAGCAGATATTGTATTTAAAAAAATTGTTAGTAGAAGAAAGGACAAGTACATATGACTATCTCAAAAAATCAATAATTATATTCTAAGATAAACTTGAGCTATACACAAGAGAATAAAAGTACCTATATAATACAAAAAAGTATAAGTAGACAAATTATTAGGGGTACGTATAAGAAAACAAATTAACACATTCATACACGTCTATCATATGATATAAATTATTATGCAGCAGGAGTAACTGCAGCGTTATCATTATAAGGTGCATTAGCATCTGAGCAAGCCGCGAACATACCATAAGCAGGACCTATAGTATATGAGAACAAGTTAATACTAACACTGGCGCCACTGCTGGTGGTATCTTCGTCTAATACAAGCTTACCTGCATAGCTATCAACATCTGTACCATCAACACTATGGTCAATATTAGTTTTGAAACTGCCATTCTGCTGCTGGTAAGGATAGCTGCCAGTTACCGAGGTTGCGTAGGCTGTTTTAAGTCTACAAATAAAACCTTTAATAGATGTCATAGAGGAGGGTACAGCACCACCCTTAAGATATTCAAAGCCTTCTTTACTATCAGGCGAAGAATTAGTATAAATAAGATTGTTTTCACCGCCAGTAGCAATGAAGAGTACAGTTCTACCATCTAAACTTGGTGATATATCTGCTTTTTCTGTCTTACCTTTAAACGCAACCTCTATCACATACTGACCATAATTATCCCGTCCAGCTGACTTAAATGTACCAGTTTGTGTGGTAGTATCCACATACCCATATCTAATAGTTTTAATAGGATTAGTAAGATAATCAACAGCATTAGCAGTATTATAATCAACAACAGTGACGCCAATATCACCCCTACCTTGCTTGTATCGTGCTTTCATTTGCTCTGCTGTTGACTTGACAAGCACAGCAGCATTAGCAACTTGGCTTTGAAACAGAGCAATTTCGTTTTCGATAGAGGCATGGACAGTAGTAAAAACTAGAAAAAAAGGCAGTAAAATCAATCTAAGCATAAAGATAACGCAACATAAACTTAATTATATTCTAAGCTATGAATTCATAATAAACAAGCACTCAATGAACTAATAAAAAGTAAGTAAAATATTAATTAAACAAATAGCTATTTTTTAATGATTTTATCCTTTTATACAAAGATCATAAGGGTCAATAGTTTCTAAGCCTAAGCTATAAGAACTACCGCTATTGTATAGATAACCAGCCATAGTACCATTATTAACGGGGGATATTTGTCCATTAATAGTACGCGAGACCGGGTTAAGACAAACATATCTTTTGACATATGTATGGGTATTACTTAGTGTATTACCTTGTTTAGAAATAAATAAGTTAGTTTGAAAGCCGGTAAGAGGTATAAATAATAGACTTTTACCGGCAAGACTTTGTGAAATACTAGGATATTCTGATACAGTTTTAAAACGCACTTCAAGCATAAGCCTATTAAGGTCAGTACTACTAACAGTACGCCAGTCATTAACATTATTAACCCAACCCATACGTATACTATGTATGGGATTATTATTATGTTGTTTAGCGCTATAGGTGAGTTCAACCGTATTAAAATTAATACGCTGAAATAATAAGTTGTTTTTTAATAGTTCCATAGCTGCTTTTATACTAGCCTGGCTATCAAGTAAATCATTACGTAGTAGCTGCATTTCCGACTGTATAGTCTCAAAAGCGAATACAGATTGATACTGTGAAATTGTGCATAATATAAGCAGCAGTTGTATAAGCAAAACTATTCTCCCATAGCATTCTGTAGAGATGATGTTAACGCACATATATTGAAAATACCATCGGTATAGTTAAAGAAATTAATCAAGCTATTACCTACAGTAGCAACACCTGGTGCCCTGGCATTATTGATAGTTTCAGACTGAATACAGTATCTATTAGGTCCATTGCTACCAGAAGCTATTTTACATCTACTAGATTTCAAAAAGCATAAAAATCCAGTAATACTGCGCATATGTGCTTGATCAGCAAGTTGAGAAGAACCGCTACTATTACTATTAGTATAAATAGTCTTAAAATCAGGACCGTTACCATAGGCTACAAATAATACTGTCTTACCAGCAAGTAGAGGATGAATACTTGCAAGTTGAGTATGCGATTTAAACGTTACCTCAATAGTAAACATCCCAACATTATCTTCACCAGCAGCATTATGGGCAGTATGCACACCATCTGTTAGTAACTCATCATAGGCACTTACATAACCATAAACAACTGAGGCAATTGGGTTTTGTGCATAGGTTAAATCAATAGTCTTAGTTAACTCAATACTACGCTTAGCTACTGTTGCATCAGTTGCCAAATAATCTGCACGAAAATTATCCATAACATCTTTAACAGTAGGAGCTGCAATAGCTATCTGTTCAACAAATTGCTCTATAAATTCATCATATACTGCAAATATAGATGTAGGAATGAGTAGTAATATTAATAATATCATAGCACACCACCTAATGCATTACGTGTGGCATTATCAGCTGAGCATAAACCAAGAGGACCAGATGTATATTGGAATAAATTAGTATAACTAACAGTATTAACAAGTACACCAGGAGCAACAGAATCGTTTGTACTTATAATATTAGCTGATGGACAGCTAGCCATAGGACCTCTTTGCTGATTTGTATTAGAACAATAACCAGTTTTAATAAAACACATAAATCCAGAGATACTTAACATTTTTTCAGGATCTGCAAGATTAGCACGACCACTATTTGTAGCTGTAGTATAGATCGTTTTATGCTCCGGTCCTGGACCATAAGCTATAAATAGTACTGTCTTATTTGCAAGACTTGGATGAATATCATGTTTAGAATTAGTATCTTTAAAACTAACTTCCATTACAAACATTCCATTATTATCATAGCCAGCAACCTTGTAGAATTTAGTATTGTTGACGAACAAATTAAAATCACTCACAAATCCATAACGTATTGATGCAATTGGTAAAGAGTTTCTTGCAGGATCAGTACTAGTGGTAAAGTCAACACTTTGCATAGGTAGCGCGGCAGAGCTAGCAATATAATCTGCAGTTAAAGATTGCATATAATTGAGTATGATAGGATTAGCAGCATCAGCTTGTGCCTTAAATTGTTCAATAACATCTGCAATACCAGTAGCAGCTACCAGTATAGGCACAGGAATAATATAAATAACAATTAATAAATAAATATAATTCATGGTGTATGAGAACATGACATATCATTACAAGTAGCGTAGGAATTAACACAATCAGCAAATAAATTATTCTCGCCACTAACATAGGCAAAAAAGTTGATATTGGCAGTACTAGAGTAATTATCTTGTAATAATTGACCAGGATAAGATAAAGCATTAGACAAGCTATTACTAATATTAGCAAGATAGGCTGAAGAGCAGCTAGTAAGTGGTTTATTACCAATAAGATCTGCAGAGCAGTATTTTGTTTTTAGTTTACATGATAATGACTGTATATAAGACATATGGGTTGCATCTGCAAGCTGAGAGAAACCAGGCGAAGACCCTGGCGTATAAATAGTCTTATTATCATGACCCAAGGCAAGAAATAATACAGCCCTATTAGCTAAAACCTGGGATATATCAGGCTTATGTGTATAATTTTTAAAAACGACCTCAACAGCATACATACCTATATTATCAACACCAGCAGTACAAAATGTTGATAAAGTACAAGAGCTACCAATAGTATTATTATCAACATAACCAAATTTAATATAAGCAATAGGGTTGCTCAATCTACTTGGATCTGTTGAGGTAGTATAATCAACAGTTTGTACACTAGCATTACCCTGAGTGCTGATATAATGCAGCTTGAAACTCTCAAAGTTATTAGATAAAATTTTATTAGCTGCTGCTATTTGCTGTTCAAAAATAGCAATTTCTTCGCCTAGGCCAGCATATGCACATAAAGAAAGCAGCAAAGAAAGTAAAGTTAGTAGATAAACACGCACAGAGCAAAACCAGATAAAATAATGAATCTTAACACATGATAATATAAAAGAGTTAAAATGTTAAGCAACGAGTGTAGAGCCCATATCATTAAATGTACTGTGAATATCTGAACAATTTGCAAACAAACCATACTTATCAGAATCAAGTGTATAGGTGAACAAGCTTAAAGCATGATTATTAAACAGAACTTTACCAGGATAGCTCCCAGCATTAATAGTAAATATTGTATTAGCAGCACTGCTCGCACGCATGTAAGGATAAGAACCAGAACTAGATTCTGTGGATACTGCAGACTTAAGTCTACAAACTGCTCCACTAAGATGGTGTAGACTTGCTATACGTTTAGAATCAGAAGCAAATGCAGACCAACCCTCAGTAGCATCAGCAGCTGAACTCCCTGTGTATACAAGATCACCATCTATTGCTGTAGCTACAAACAAGACTTTTTTACCGTCTAATGCAACAGAGATACCTGAGTCATGTGTGCTACCTGAACCAGAGGAGCTTTTAAAAACTACCTCAAGAACATATTGCCCAATATTATCAGCACCAGCTACACAAAAACGCGTAGGTGTAGAGCAACTAGAAGAATTTGCAATATTATTAGGATGCACAAAACCATATCTAATATTTGCTATAGGGTTATCAACTGATTCAGCACTGCTTACTACACGGGTATAATCGAGCACAACAGGAGCACCGGATGCTAGATTAACCATACCCTGATTATTATTATAGTTCATAGCAAAAGCATAAAAAGCAGTTGTTAAGACAGGTGATGCCTTAGCAATCTGTGATCTAAAAAGAGAAACCTCATCTTGTAAAGAGGCTTGCGTATTCAAATAAGAGAGTAAGCTGAATGCTATAAAAAGAAAACCCAGATTAAAATAAAAGCTTTTTTCTGGGTAAATTCTTTGTTTGTTAATATGATTATGAGGGTAGTCGTAAATCATTATCAACAGCATAAATTGAACCACAGGTACTAAACAGTCCAAATGCATCACCAACAGTATGACCAAACATATTATGACTGGTATTACCATTGATTGTGTACTTACCAGCATAGTTGCTACTGGTAATTGTAGTGGAACTTGATATGTCTTCATGTGGATATGACTCGCTACCAACAGAAGTTGCATAAGCAGTTTTCAATTTACATAAAAATGACTTGATAGACTTCATACTAGGAGCCTGACTAAGCATTGTAGTATCTGGGGAAGTTGTCCCAGCTCTTACACCACTAAAGCTAGAGCCTGAAGAGTTAAAACTTATAAGATCACTCTGATTACCTAGTGCAAAAAAGGTGGCAAATCTTCCATCTAAAGCAGGTGATATATCCTTTTTCTGTGTACCAGTTTTAAATTTGACTTCAAGTATGTACAAGCCCCTATCATTA
>MDTB01046228.1_pt1 | contig 14235 bp, 10 predicted proteins | sample 811161 | NCBI WGS metagenome assembly MDTB01 (sample SAMN05326650, study PRJNA326480) | marine metagenome | isolation source: seawater | place: Mediterranean Sea | collected 2009
TATGGTTAACATACCAACCATTATACCCATAAATTGAATTGGATACATTTTTTCTGAACCAAAAAACAAATAACGAAAACTAAAATATGCAAAAGTGCACATCATTGATAACCGTATAGCATGCAAGCGGTGTTCTGGAATATCGTATCCCTTTGTAATTGAAAACTGTGGAAATGTAATTGTGTAACCATAAAAGTGTCCGACCACGGAGCTAATACAAAAAAGTTATAATACTAGAATCACCAAATTTTTGACTAATTTCATTAGCACCTCACTTAATTTTTCAGTTACGAATTATTATACTATTTCCTTGGTCTCGTTGAAGTCCAATACATATAAGCAACAAAACCAAGTACAAGAGTTACCTCAATGAGCATATAAATATCACCTTTGCTCATCTCTTCCTAGCCGACACATTGTATCTCTCTCGTAGCGCTGAAAATACTATACTTCATCTTTAACAATTTCTTCAACGGAAAGATTATCTAGCTGTTGTGCAAAAATAAATATGTCATTGGATTAAGCGTGCCGGCAATCCATCCTGATCCATTTTTATTTTGCTTACTAAGTGCCTTTAATAGTACTTTCAGAAGCTAGTTATTTTCTTCTTATAATTCATTCTGGCGCTTAACTTTTCGAGCCATCTGACGTGCATAATAGAACATATCGTCACGTTTAATCAAATGCTCTCCTACATAATTATTTCTCACAATCTTTCACACCACTACTTTTTAAAGTATAATATCCTTACTAAACAGTTTGTTACATGAAAGACTTGGTGCGGCTGAGAAGACTCGAACTTCCACGGGTTTTACCCCACAGCGACCTCAACGCTGCGCGTCTACCAATTCCGCCACAGCCGCACTACTATAATTTGCATTGTGTCTTTATCACCCTTAATTAGTATTGTGAATAGAAATTCATTACATTCGTTTAAATATTGACTATTTCGAAATTCACAAATAACGATAAACTGTATTTTTAGACGTAAGAAGCTCAATTCAAGCGATCAAGTGATAAAAAAGAGGAAACACGGTGATAGAATGGAAAGTATCTGCCGGCTTAGTGCCTCTACCGTTCGCGATAAAAACGATGGAACATCGCGTATCAGAAATCTATATTAAAAAACAGGAGCAATTGATATGGATGCTGGAGCATCCCCATGTCTACTCTGGAGGCACGTCTTGCAAGAATAATCATCTACTTGGTCCAGTAAAAATTCCCGTCCAAATAACTAACCGGGGAGGATCTTACACATACCACGGTCCTGGACAAAGAATATTGTACGTGATGTTAGATTTAAACTATCAAGGAAGGGATATACGTAAATTTGTATGGAATCTTGAAGAATGGCTGATTGTTTCACTGAGGGACCTAGGTGTATTTGGCGAAAGACGGCAAAACAGAGTAGGTATTTGGATAACTCCCGAATTTTCGGGATCAAGACGTAATTTTTTAACCAAAGAAAGTAAAATCGCATCAATAGGGTTGAGGGTAAAAAACTGGGTAACCTATTTCGGTGCATCAATCAATGTAAACCCTGATTTAAAATTTTTTAATGGGATTGTACCTTGTGGCAATTATGGATTTGGCGTTACCTCTCTTAAACAGTTAGGATTCGATAATTCATTGACAGAAGTCGACCGCGTACTACAACAAAATTTTGAGAGGGTTTTTTCGCTCAAAATACGATAGGCATAAAAGTCTGCATGTGCGACGATCAAGACAATTGAGACTTTTTGTTTCAAAAGGTAGGGTAACTATAAGGTTGAAGTTTATTGTTAAAACTGATTTACCTTAAAGTAAGAAATAGACGATTACATTCGGGGGAATAGAAATGGCAGACGCAGTTATAACCGGTCATGAGGATCACGGAAAGCCAAACTTTTTTACAAGGTGGTTTATGTCGACAAACCACAAAGATATTGGCATTCTATATCTCTTCACCGCAGCGTTCCTTGGATTTATTTCAGTTGCATTTACAGTTTACATGAGGCTGGAATTAATGGAGCCAGGCGTACAATATATGCTTCTCGACGAGATGCCTAATGGTCATTTGTGGAATGTGCTTATTACAGGTCATGGTATCTTGATGATGTTTTTTGTTGTCATTCCAGCACTATTTGGCGGATTTGGAAATTATTTTATGCCACTTATGATTGGTGCTCCCGATATGGCGTTTCCGCGACTCAACAATTTATCATATTGGCTTTATGTAGCTGGTTCCACACTTGCTGTATGCTCACTTATTGCACCCGGAGGCAACGGTCAATTAGGTTCAGGGGTTGGATGGGTGCTATACGCCCCATTGTCAACGAATGAGCAAGGAATGTCGATGGATTTAGCCATTTTTGCGATACACGTATCAGGCGCCTCCTCCATATTGGGAGCGATTAACATGATCACAACTTTTCTCAATATGAGAGCACCTGGTATGACTTTACATAAAACACCATTGTTTCCATGGTCAATTGTAGTAACAGCATTTTTAATTTTACTTTCGTTGCCCGTGTTAGCAGGTGCTATAACCATGCTTTTGACTGACCGCAATTTTGGAACTACTTTTTTCGATCCATCGGGGGGTGGAGATCCCGTACTTTACCAACACTTACTATGGTTTTTTGGGCATCCAGAAGTATATATGATCGTTGTTCCCGGGTTTGGTATAGTAAGCCACGTAATATCCACATTTTCAAAAAAACCAATATTTGGTTACCTACCGATGATTTATGCAATGATAGCTATTGGAGCCCTGGGGTTTGTTGTATGGGCCCATCACATGTATACAGTCGGAATGTCAGTCACCCAACAAGCCTATTTCATGCTTGCAACGATGGTTATTGCAGTACCTACCGGCATAAAAATATTTTCATGGATAGCAACAATGTGGGGCGGTTCAGTAGAATTTAAGACGCCAATGCTTTTCGCAGTTGGCTTTCTTTTTCTATTTACAGTTGGTGGTGTAACAGGAATAGTATTGAGTCAGGCAGGGATCGATAGAGCATACCACGATACCTATTACGTCGTCGCTCATTTCCATTATGTGATGTCGTTAGGCGCCGTATTTTGCATATTTGCTGGTATCTATTATTGGATCGGAAAAATGACCGGAAGACAATACCCTGAATGGGCCGGCAAATTACATTTTTGGGCAATGTTTATTGGATCTAATATCACCTTTTTTCCTCAACACTTTCTAGGTCGTCAGGGTATGCCTAGGCGTTATATTGATTATCCTGAACAGTTTGCCTTATGGAATTACGTATCATCGATAGGAGCATTTATATCATTCGCGTCATTCGTATTTTTCTTTGGAATAGTTGTTTACACAATGCTTTGGGGTAGAAAAATTACCGAAGATGCTTACTGGGGAAAGCACGCAGAGACGTTGGAGTGGACTCTTCCTAATCCACCACCAGAGCATACCTTCGAAATTTTACCGACCCGAGAGATGTGGGATAAAAGTCGACAACATTGATTAAATGTGTGACCGTTTAAGATTGTACTCATGCTCAAACATAGCAGAATAATTGACGAAAACGAAGTTAATGCTAAACCTCTCTTAAAAATTACATTATGGCCAAATCGGTCATTGAACAAAAAAATGTTTGTTTCTCTATTGTTTATGACTTTGGGAGGAATGTTAGTGCCTATTATCCCATTTATTGGCACCAAAATAGTTATTGTATTGTTACCATTTTCAATAACTACATTAATAATTCTTATACTTTCTATATTAGCAAATAACAAGGCCGGCAAAATATACGAAGAATTGACGATTTGGCCAAAGTTAATTGAAGTTAAACGCTATGAAGTCAACGGATCTAATAGAAAATGGAATGCTAACCCCTATTGGACTAAAGTCAAATTATATAAGGAAAGCCAAAAGGTACAGAATTATCTTACGTTGACTGGAAGTGGTCGCGAAATAGAGATTGGAGCTTTCCTAGCACCAAACGAACGGTTGGAAATTAAACAAAAAATTGATGATGTTTTGAAACAAATGTATTAAGTATTGAACTTGCTTTTTTTACACAAGCTGAAAAACCGTTACCAGGATAATTGAAAATAAAAGAAAGTGGTAAGATGCTATATAGCACAAGCAAAGAGTGGAAGACTTCCCTGAATAAAAGATTGTCACTTTTTGGTATGTCTGGAGTAGGTAAAACGTTTATAGCAAATGTCCTCAGAGGTACAAACGAATGGTTTCACTACTCAGTGGACTATCGTATTGGAACAAAATATCTTGGTGAAGAGATTGTTGATAACTTTAAAAGAGAAGCGATGAAACTTCCTATTTTAAGAGAGCACCTTCTTAATGACAGTATATATATTTCGTCAAACATCACTTTCAAAAATTTGTCGCCTTTATCCACATTTTTAGGAAAACCAGGTAGTAGCGATAAAGGTGGTATGAATTTTAAAGAATATTTGATTCGACAAAGAAAGCATCGACAAGCTGAGATATCTGCAACCATTGACACTCAGCTATTCGCACAAAAAGCTAGTGAGATATATGGATACAATCACTTTGTGTCAGACACATCTGGATCGCTTTGCGAGATAGTTGATCCAGACAATCCAAATGATAAAGTGCTCAAATCAATGCAAAAGAGTACGCTCCCCGTCTGGATTAAAGGAGCAAGTGATCAGACAGCCGAACTGCATAGGCGATTTATTAAATCACCTAAACCTATGTTTTACAATGAAGGTTTTTTAAGAAATAAATGGACTGAATATTGTAAAAATAAAAATCAGGCACCAAAAGATGTCAATCCAGACGAATTCATGTCCTATGGTTTTAAGGAATTAATTTTGCATAGGATTCCAATATACTCAAAAATAGCTGAACATTGGGGAATAACAATCGAAATTTCTGATATAAAAAAATATTCTTCGCCAAATGAATTTATAGAACTTATCGGTGAAGCTATCGATAGAAAAACTAAAAACACTGGGAGCTAACGTGCCAATACGAATGCCAACAAATCTGCCAGCATTTGAGATTCTTCAAAAAGAGGGTGTGATGGTTATGCCAGAAAAAGAAGCTGATAGGCAAGATATAAGACCTATCAAAATTGCTTTACTAAACCTCATGCCAATGAAAATCGAAACAGAAACCCAATTTGCACGATTGATTGGCTCAACCCCGCTACAAATTGAACTTACACTAGTAAATATGAGTAATCATATTTCAAAAAATGCTCCGGCAATGCACATGGAAAGTTTCTATAAAAAATTTTCCACAATATCTGGACAAAAGTTTGATGGTTTTTTAATAACTGGAGCTCCTATCGAACACTTAGACTTTGAGGAAGTAGATTATTGGACAGAATTAAAAGAAATTTTTAATTGGACACAGACAAACGTTCATTCAACTATGGCCGTTTGCTGGGGAGCCATGGCTATGATGAATTTCTTTTACCAAATTCCAAAATATCCTCTTAAAGAAAAGGCTTTTGGATGTTTTGAACATAAAAACCTTGTCCCCGAAAATAAATTTTTACGCGGGTTTGCTGATAGAGTTACTGTTCCCGTTAGTCGATGGTCAGAGGTCCGACAGGCCGATATCTTACGGCAAACTGGCTTGGAGATACTCCTTTTATCCGATGAAACCGGTCCATGCTTGATTGATGATAAAAACCATAACGCTGTCTACATGATTAATCATCCCGAATACGATACGCTCACGTTAAGAAGTGAGTACCTGCGAGATAAGTTACTGAATAATGAAACAAAAAAACCAAAGTATTATTTTCCAAACGACGATAGTGCAATAGCACCAATCAACTTTTGGCGGAGTCATGGACACTTACTTTACGGAAACTGGCTGAACGAGATCTACCAAACAACCCCTTACGAAACCAAAAACATCCGAATTATTTAATCTTTGTACTTGTAGAATTTTGACAAACCTTTATAAACAAAATTTAGTTTGTGTCGTTTATAAAATTGCGGTAAAATCTAGCAAATAGACTTATTATGTTCATACTAAGTTAAAAATAACAAGCCGAATGAATAATTAAGGTCTGCTATGGTAAAAATATAGTAAGGAATAAATATGCGCCATAGTGTACCAAGATCGCCACAATTTTATGTAACCGCGCCGCAGGAATGTCCATACCTACATAACAGAGTAGAAAGGAAACTTTTTACGGCTCTAAATGGTTCAGACTCTCAAATATTAAATAATGCACTATCTAAGCAAGGGTTTAGAAGGTCGCAAAATGTTTTGTATCGCCCGTCCTGTGCTGATTGTTCAGCGTGTTTGTCAGCTAGAATACCAATTAACTCATTTTCTTTCACCAAATCTGAGAAAAGAGTGCTTAAGCGAAATCGCCTGCTAAATCGAGAAATAAAAGCACCTTCGGCATCAGAAGAACAGTTTAACCTATTCAAAAAGTATGTTGATTTTCGACATGACAGAGGTGGGATGTCAGGAATGAATGAAGCCGAATTCACTTCAATGATAGAAGAAACATCAGTTAATACCATTCTTTGCGAGTATTCAATCCCCGGTAAAGTTATAGCCACGAGCCTAACAGATGTAATAGAAGACGGTTTGTCAATGGTTTACTCTTTTTATGAACCAGATTTAGCAGAATTAAGTCTAGGTAAATATATGATCTTAGATCACGTAAAGCTGGCGAAAGAAATGAACCTACCATACTTATATTTAGGCTATTGGGTTAAGGGTAGCAAGAAAATGGATTACAAATCTCAATATGAGCCACTTGAGGTGTTCACTAACGGGCATTGGTCAATACTTAAGAAAAATGAAACAATTACAAAAGAAATTGGAGACTGCATCTCTAGTACTGAACAACAAGCTCCTACCACCATTTACCTTCCTGACAGCGATATTTAGATTTTATAAAATTGCTAAACTTTTAGTGAAACCTTAATATTATTATCTAGAAGTTAAGTGAAATATCACGATGTCCAGCGGTGCAAGACGTAATATAAAGTGCAGTTGATCGTGGTAGTTTCTCCTGAAGTCTCGCTCCTAATGTATCTGAGATAGCGAATAAATAACTTTTAAAAGCTGGATAAACTGTGCCCCTAGCCTTCAACATCCAATTCAGCTGATCCTGGTATTCCTCCAAAGCGCTATCATAGTAACCAAAAACCTTTTCCTCTTTAATCTTTTTTTTCTTTAGCTCTTTTCTTGCTTTCGAAATGAGTGATTTAATTTTATTTGTTCCAGCAATTCGGCCGATATTTTTTGCCACCAATTTAAATTCTTCGGCAACTACCGCTGGATCACCGCTCCTTATTCTATCACGAAGTTTCTCAATTTCTGGTCTCATCGTTAGTAATTCGTCATAGCCATCAATAATTTCCATTATTTCTTGAATACCACCGTACGCATTGTCAGCTTGTCTACGGTACATTAGTCTTGCTTTGTTCTCAGCTTTGACTAAGGAACTAAAGTTATTATAAACAATTTCCCAATCAGATGGGAATTCATTTTCCAAGTTTTTTATCTCACTGATGACAAAATCTCGTTCAGCCTCTAAGCGTTTCAGGTTCAAACTAGTTTCTGAGTTATTTTCTGTGCGATTTAATTCCTGATCGATTAATTTTAATTCAACGTTTTTATCACGTAAATTTCTTTCAATTCGTCGCACAATGTTCAACTTTGGCCGATAACTAATAGCTGCTAAGGCAACCTCGCTTTCAGATTCGAAAGCGAGGTCTAAACTTCGAATGGATTTAACACCATCAGAAAAAGCATCTTCAGCTTTTTTTGCAATATTTAACGGTAAAGAAGATAAATCGATCTTAGAAGTTTCTGATAAAGCAAGCTGAACAATACTGTCTGATGATGATAGTTTTTCCGATACAAATTCCTCTAAACAATATTGAAGTTTTGGATTTTTTGGTGGGGGCGCTGATTCAGACAACAAGCTAGTCCGTTGAGGTAAATAATTCACCAGCGGAGGATAAGATCCAACTACTGCGAGGCCAAGTAATTGTAATAAAATAAACGGCACTACCCCTTTGTACATTTGGATAGTTTTCACTGTTGCCGGGGCGACTCCCCGTAAATAAAATAAGGCGAAACCGAAGGGTGGAGTTAAAAATGAAGTTTGAATATTCAAACCAATCATCACACCCAACCAAACGGCAGTGATATTTGCACTTGGGTCAGCCAAAAGTATCGGAGCAACAATCGGTACGACAACAACTGCAATTTCAATGAAATCTAGAAAAAAACCAAGAACGAATATTACAGCCATAACTATCAAAAATTTTGACCAAAATCCTCCAGGAAGAGAATTTAAAAACTCACGAACCAAATCTTCGCCTCCAAAAGCTCGGAACGCCGACGTTAGAACAGCTGCTCCTAGAAGAATTATAAATACCAAAGATGTTGTCTTCGCAGTTTCAAGCATTACCCCATGCAAAACATTATCGATCCTTCGTAGTCTCATAAGACTCCATATGAACGAAGTAACCAACCCAATTGAAGCGACACCACCAATTAACAAACCCTGCATATCTTCGCTCGTTTGGGCTGCTTTAATATTCATTTCATAAGTATCTAAACAATAGAAAATAACCAAAATTGAAAAAATAGCTAAGATTGATGGATACGGTGCACTGCGTTTCCCAGCAGTCAGACGATAACCACCCATAAACACAGCTCCAGCTGCTCCAATGGCTCCTGCTTGATTAACTGTTGCAATCCCTGAAAGAATGGATCCTAAAACAAGAAAGATAAGGGTAAGTGGTGGAACTAATATGAACATTATTCTAACCCAAAATTTAGTATCCATTTGTCCATCATATCGGACCGCAGGAGCAGTTTTTGGAAAAATAACAGCAACGGTTAAAATATAGATCATATAGACACCAACAAGCACCAAACCAGGGATCAATGCGCCTAAAAACATTTCTCCAGCACTTGTGGATCCAACATCTAAAAAAGATGGCATCGAAATTTCACCTGTGGCTTCTTTATGTAATGTCTTTCTAAGTGAACTCGCTTGATCAGAAGCTGATGCTAATTGGTCGGCGAGAATAATTAACACTATAGAGGGAGGAATTATTTGTCCTAACGTTCCTGAGGCCGCAATGGTGCCTGTTGCTAATGACGGCGAATATTTATTCCGTAGCATAGAAGGTAACGAGATAAGACCCATCGCCACTACGGTTGCCCCAACAATCCCAGTGGTTGCAGCCAACAGAGCACCAACAAATACAACAGAGATACCAAGTCCACCCGGGACAGGGCCAAAAAGTTGAGCCATTGCCAGCAATAGATCCTCAGCCACTTTTGATCGTTGAAGCATAAGGCCCATAAAGATAAATAGAGGAATGGCTATTAATGTATCCCGTTCAGGCTCCCAGTAAACTCCGCGCAAATTAGTCACACCTGCAGACAGCCACTCATAGGGACCACTCGAATGAAAGAAGGCGCTTGGATTCGACTCAAAAACAAAACCCGAAAGTCCGGCCAATAATATTGTTATTATTGCTGATCCGGGTAATGCGAAGGCTACTGGGAATCCTGAGCCTAGCGCACTTGCCATCAAAATTATAAGCACTAGCAGAAAGAAAAATTCCATTAACGATACCCTATATCTTTTTTAATGAGCCGCTACTTCTTGGCTTACCTGTCTTTTTCCTGGTTCACCCCGATAATCTGCCACTGACTCTAATAGATAACTCACGAACTGAACAGACATAGTTATTCCAAAAATTCCAAGAAAAAGCGCCAACTGGTATTTAATGAACATTCCAACTGTACCAGTTTGCGACACTTCAAAACTCATTACAGGCTTGTTTATGATCGAATATTTACCGTTAAACGCTATTACAACAATTGTTAAACTGGTACTCAATCCCAAAAAAACGCAACCAATTGCATTCAACAACCCCTTAGTTTTATCAATTAAACCAGCATAAACTATGTCAACCCTGACATGTCCCTCATCATACAATGTGAAAGCTGAGGCAAACAAAAACAACGCTGCATACCAATATCGCACAAGATCCGCCATAAAAGGTTGCTCGTACGAAAAAACAAATCGGGTAATAACAATAAGTAGTTCCGCTAGCACTATCAACAAAGCTAACCAAACAAAACCCAAAGTTCGAGTAAATAAAGCCAAAAGAAATGAAAAAATAACGATTGGAATATGAATATAAGCACCGACAAACATTGGCTTGTTAAGCAAGCTAATAACCTTTTCATTTCCGAACATTATCAAAATTTTTTCTACCCGTAAAAACGCTATAGCCACATCGACAACGCCAATTAACAAAACAGACCAGAAGAATCCCCGAATGAGAAACAAGTTTATCTTGTGGATGGTAACTGAGTCTTGCCTCAGAGTTACTCTTCGACAAAAAACTCCATAATAACTTGCTATTAAAAAAGATACTAAGTATATCGCTAGTTGAAAAATGTTCTGGGTAGAAATACCAGATATCATACTTAATAGGCCTGGAAAACCAAAACCCACCGACAAAATATTATTCAGTAAGAGTGCGAGGATAAACGCAAGTATATTCCAACCAAGCAGTCTCACTAAGAGACCACTATCTTGTGAAGAGACAGCATCTTTGACCGAAACATTTTTTTCCATTGTTGTTTCTGCAGTTTGCCTTGTTACTGAAAAATCTAGCGGGCTTACGCCAGCCCGCTAGTTACCTAAATTAAGTTATAACGGATCCTTAGACCTCGATACCGAGGATACGATTCCTCTGGTTAATGTAACCAGTTTCAAACAAGGCATTCATTCCACCAATTTCTCTCATAGCGCTTTGATATGCGTCATTAATTTTAGCAGCAAGCGCGGAATGATCTCTTGTCTCCTCAAAAACCTCTTCCGCTGCTTCTCCAAAAGAGTCCCAAACATCGTCGTTGAAGTTTCTAACTTGAACACCTTGCTCCTCTACCAACTTCGTTAGATAAGCACCGTTGTTAGCCATAGTTTCCATATACTGATAACCATTCTCCTCATAACAACAGGTTTCGATTATTGCTTTCTCATGAGCAGACAAACTTCCCCACCAGCTTGCATTCATCCCTAAGCATAGGTTGCTGCCAGGCTCATGCATTCCAGCGGTGTAGTAATACTTTGCCGCTTCATAAAACTTAAGGAAGTAATCATTCCATGGACCAACCCACTCACACGCGTCAATCGCTCCTGAGACCAAATTCTCATATATCTGCGAACCTGGAACTGAAATCGGGGAAGCCCCCAATTTTGACATCACCGTTCCGCCTAATCCAGGGATACGCATCTTTAATCCTTTTAGGTCATCCGCAGAGTTTATTTCCTTATTGAACCAGCCACCTGCCTGACACCCAGTAGAACCAGCGGGCAGAGCTTTCAAGCCGTAGCCTCCAGAAATTTCATCCCATAGCTCCTGGCCTCCGCCAAATTTTATCCATGCATTCCACTCTGCGCTGTTCATTCCCATAGGAACTGCCGTAAAATAAGCAAAACCAGGATGCGTTCCTCTCCAGTAATAATCCGCTGCAATATATGCTTGCGAATTACCAGATGCTACTTCGTCAAACACATCAAAAGGAGCAACTCGCTCTCCGCCAGCAAAATATTCAGTAGTTATTGCACCCTCAGAAAGTTCAGTAATTCGCGCGGCTAATCGTTGCGCTGATGTTCCCAAACCTGGAAAATCTCTTCCCCAAGTTGATACAATAGTCATCGTTTTTGAATGACTTCCTGCAATTGAGGGCGTAGCTAACGAGCTAGCACCAATGATTCCGGCTGTTCCTATTCCGGCTTTCGTTATAAATTCACGACGTTTCATATGTACCTCCCAGTACTATTCAGTTTCATACCAATATTCTTCAAAATTAACGTTTTATTATCTTCATATCTCGCCTCTCTCTAAAAAGAGATTCGAAAACGACATATTAACGTAATTTTGAACTATATCTAGACTATATTTCATTTTAGGGGCACGTAAACAATAAATTGCAACAATACAGATTTTTTTTAGTTTTAGCCTGCTTATTTTTAACGCTGGTACAATTCAACGTCTAACTAAAAGATATTAGAAGCATTTTCCAATTTCTACTGGTTGACCTTTAATACTAACAATCCTAGATTAAGAATCTAGATAGTTGATAAGTTTAGGTTTAAAGCATCAATCCCAAGAGCAATAATCAAACTAAAAATAAGAGAGAGAAGCGTCAATGAGTACGGAATTGTCAGGAGCACAAATTGTAGTAAAAGCACTGCTTGATCAAGGAGTTGATACAGTTTTCGGTTATCCGGGTGGCGCTGTTTTACCAATCTACGATGAAATATTCCAGCAAAAAAAAATTCGTCATATTCTTGTACGCCACGAGCAAGGTGCCACTCACGCAGCCGAGGGTTACGCTAGGTCAACCGGAAAGCCGGGAGTGGTTTTAGTTACCTCAGGACCCGGCGCAACAAACGCAGTCACAGGAATGACAGACGCACTTATGGATAGTGTTCCGATAGTAGTCATTACCGGTCAAGTTCCAACTTTCATGATAGGAAATGATGCTTTTCAAGAAGCTGATACAGTAGGTATAACACGTCCATGTACAAAACATAACTGGTTAGTCAAGGATACAAACGAACTATCAAAAACGATACATAAAGCCTTTCAAGTTGCAACTCAAGGTAGACCCGGTCCGGTTCTGGTAGACGTCCCCAAAGATGTTCAATTTGCTACCGGGAATTATGTCCCCACGAAAAAAGTTAGGAAGTTAGATCTGCTTCCAGCAAAAGCAAAAGATAAGTCAATGATAGATCACGCGGTCGATGCTATAATGAAAGCAAATAAACCAATTCTCTATGTAGGTGGTGGAGTGATCAATTCTGGTCCGTTGGCAACCAACCTACTTAGAGAACTTGCGGCAGAGTCAAACTTTCCAGTCACTTCAACTCTAATGGGTTTGGGTTGCTACCCAGCATCTGGACAATCATGGCTAGGAATGTTGGGTATGCATGGAACCTATGAGGCTAATATGACAATGCATGATTGCGATCTCATGGTTTGTATTGGCGCAAGATTTGATGATAGAATAACTGGTCGTATAGATGCGTTTAGTCCTGGATCAGTAAAAATTCATATCGATATTGATCCGTCCTCAATAAATAAAAATATCAATGTTGATATTCCCATCGTTGGTGATATCGCTGAAGTATTAACAGAAATACTCAATAGATGGCGAGAAAAGGGCTCTAAAACAAACCGTACAGCAGTAAAAAATTGGTGGAAGATAATAAGTAAATGGCAAAAAATTAAATGCTTGAACTATCAAAATTCAAAAGAGGTTATTAAACCTCAATACGCACTTCAAAGATTAGAAGAGTTAACTAAACACAAGGATCGTTATGTAACAACCGAAGTTGGTCAACATCAAATGTGGGCCGCGCAATATTTAAAATTTGAAGAACCTAATAGATGGATGACTTCTGGCGGTCTTGGGACTATGGGCTATGGCTTGCCTGCCTCAATCGGCGTCCAAATAGCCCACCCTAAATCATTGGTAATTAACGTAGCTGGAGAAGCTAGCTGGCTAATGAATATGCAAGAAGTAGGAACAGCAGTCCAATACAGACTTCCGGTAAAACAGTTCATTCTCAATAATGAACGTTTAGGAATGGTACGACAGTGGCAAGAACTTCTGCATGGAGAGCGATACTCACATAGTTGGTCTGATGCGTTGCCAGATTTTGTAAAACTGGCAGAAGCTTATGGAATTAAGGGAATTCGATGTGAGTCGCCTCTAGATTTGGACGGAGCAATTTCTGAAATGCTTGAATACCCCGGTCCCGTCATACTTGACTGCCTCGTCGAACGCCATGAAAATTGTTTTCCGATGATACCGTCAGGAAAAGCGCATAACGATATGATTTTGGGCGAAAACAGCATAGAGGGCGCAATTGAGTCTAGTGGCGCTGTTTTAGTGTGAAAATGTTCACCTTTCAAATAGACTTTAACGACTAATAATTGAAGGAGGGGCAATGACCGAACTCACACTAAAAAAAGGGACTAATAGTAAAAGTGCTTATAATATAAGAAATCCCTCCAGCGACGTACCCGCACCACACACTCTTACAATCCTTGTGGATAATGAGGCTGGAGTATTAGCAAGAGTAATAGGTCTTTTTTCTGGCCGAGGTTATAACATAGATAGTCTAACAGTGGCCGAGGTTGATCATGAGGGCAGATTATCGCGAATAACAATAGTTACAATTGGGACTTTAGCAATAA
>MDTB01174001.1_pt1 | contig 14235 bp, 12 predicted proteins | sample 811161 | NCBI WGS metagenome assembly MDTB01 (sample SAMN05326650, study PRJNA326480) | marine metagenome | isolation source: seawater | place: Mediterranean Sea | collected 2009
GCCTTTAGAAACAGGAACAACATCAGTATGGCCAGACAATATTATTGGTTTTTTTCCATTTGTTTTTTTTGCTTTTAGAGTTCCAAATAAATTTACTCTTTTTTTATCTTCATCAAAAACTTTAAAAGTTTCTATATTTAATTTGTTAAGTATTTTTTCGCAGTAATTTATAAGTTCACTATTATCTTGACCAGAAACAGTCTTATAACTAATTAGATCAGCTAAAATCTTTATTGATTTTTCGTATAAATTGCTTTCTATACTCATATTTTTACTTAAATATATATTATTATTATGAAACCTCAAATTACCTATGACATTTTTGACAAAGTAGACATAAGAGTTGGCACTGTAATTTCAGTCCAAAAAAATGAAAAAGCTAGAAAACCTTCATTAGTTGTAAAAGTAGATTTTGGAAAAGAGATTGGGATTAAACAATCCTCAGCTCAAATAACTCATTATTATAATGAGGAAAATTTAAAAGGTAAACAGGTAATTGGAGTTTGTAATTTTCCAGAAAAGAATATCGCGGGTGTAGTATCTCAGGTTTTGATTTTAGGATCAATTGATAAGGAAGGTAAAGTAATTTTAGTTCATCCTTCCCAAAAATCTGATGATGGTTTGCCTATAGCATGAATATACATCCAGAAATATTATCAATTGGAATATTTTGGTTTGTTACAGCTTATACTCCTGGACCAAATAATGTTGTTGCTTCTTATTCAGGCTTTAATTTTGGAATAACTAAAACTATCCCCCATATTTTAGGAGTGACTTTAGGTTTTACTTCTTTAGTTATTTTTTTAACAATTGGATTAATTAACGTATTTAAATTATTTCCAATTATTCAAGTAGTAATTAAATATCTTGGAACTTTATTTTTATTATATTTAGCTTACAAGATTGCTTTTTCTAGTGGATCAGAAACAATTAAAAAAGAAAATCCAGTTAAATTTATTGAAACGTTTCTTTTTCAATATTTAAATCCTAAAGGTGTATCAGTAGCTATAATTGTTGTTTCAAATTATGTTGAGTTAGGTGAAAATTACATTAATTATGCGACTCAAGTAGTTGTGTTAGCTTTTTTATTTTCATCAACAAGCATCACTTTATGGACCTTTATTGGAAAATTCTTAAGGAAATTTGCGACAAATGATAAATTTATTAAATATTTTAATTATGTTATGTCAGTACTTCTTCTTTTGAGCATAATTACATTTTATATATAAGACATGAAACCTGGTAAAAAAAATTCTTATAAATCTCTCACTGAGTTAAAAATAAATGAAAAAAGTTACAAAATTTATTCATTAAAAATAGCAGAAAAAAATGGTCTTGACGGGATTTCTAAATTACCCAAATCTCTTAAAGTTCTTTTAGAAAATTTACTTAGATATGAAGATGGTTTGTCAGTTACTCATAATCAAATTGAGTCAGTAAAAAATTGGCTTAAAGAAAAAAAATCTAAAACAGAAATTGCTTACAGACCTGCCAGAGTTTTGCTACAAGATTATACAGGAATACCTGCTGTTGCAGATTTGGCAGCAATGCGAGAAGCTGTAAAAGATAAAAATAAGGATCCAAGTACCGTAAACCCTTTATCTGCAGTCGATCTTGTAATAGATCATTCAGTTCAAGTAGATCAATCTGCAAAACCTGATTCATTTGATAAAAATGTTGAAATTGAATTTAATAGAAATGGTGAAAGATATTCTTTTTTAAAATGGGGCCAACAAGCCTTCAACAATTTTAGAATAGTTCCCCCTGGAACAGGTATTTGTCATCAAGTTAACTTAGAGTACTTATCAAAAGTTGTTTGGAGCGAAGTATTCGAAGGCGATAAATATCTTTTTCCTGACACTTTAGTCGGCACAGATAGTCATACTACAATGGTTAATGGTTTATCAGTTTTAGGATGGGGTGTTGGAGGAATAGAGGCTGAGGCTGGTATGCTGGGCCAACCAATTTCAATGTTAATTCCAGAAGTTATTGGATTTGAAGTAAAAAATAAGATGCCAGAAGGAACCACTGCAACTGATTTAGTTTTAACAGTTGTAAAAATGTTAAGAGACAAAGGTGTGGTTGGAAAATTTGTAGAGTTTTATGGAGAAGGAATAAAAAATTTATCATTAGCTGATCGAGCAACAATTGCTAATATGGCTCCAGAGTATGGGGCTACTTGTGGTTTTTTTCCAATAGACGAAGAAACTTTGAAATATTTAAAATTTTCAGGACGAGATGCTTTGACAGTAAAGATTGTTGAGGAATATGCAAAAGCCCAAGGTTTATGGGCAAGTGATGAAATTGAATTTACAGATACATTAAGCTTAGATATGTCAACACTTGTTCCCACAATATCAGGTCCTAAAAGACCACAGGATAAAGTATTACTAACTGATGCTTCTAAAAATTTTAAGAAAAGCTTTACAGAAATTACTAATAAGAATAACTTTTCGTCTGCAAAAGTATCTAATACTGATTATGAAATAAAAGATGGTTCTATTTTAATCGCTGCAATAACTTCTTGTACTAACACTTCTAATCCAAATGTACTTATTGGAGCAGGATTACTGGCAAAAAAAGCAGTTGAATTAGGACTTGAAGTTAAGCCTTGGGTAAAAACATCTTTAGCTCCTGGATCTCAAGTTGTTACAGATTATTTAGAAAAAGCCGGATTAAATAAATACTTAGACAAATTAGGTTTTAATCTAGTTGGTTATGGCTGCACCACATGTATAGGAAATTCGGGACCATTGGCAGACAATATCGTTAAAGCCATTGAGAAAGAAAATATTTATGCGGTATCAGTGTTATCAGGGAATAGAAATTTTGAAGGAAGAATTTCACCACATATTAAAGCAAATTATTTAGCATCACCACCATTAGTAGTCGCTTATGCTTTGGCTGGACATATGGCTTTTGATTTATACCAAAATTCTTTTGGCAAAGATAAAAATGGTAGAGATATTTATTTAAAAGATATTTGGCCTTCAAATAAAGAAATAGAAGAAAAATTAAAATCTTCCTTAAATGCAGATATGTTTATAAAAAGATATTCAAATATTTCTGAAGGTCCAAAACAATGGCAAGAAATTAAAACTAAAAAAAGTAGCATTTATAATTGGGATGAAAATTCTACTTATGTAAAAAAACCTCCTTTTTTTGAAAATTTATCTGATAAACCTGAAGGCTTTAAAGCTATAAAAGATGCAAGACCTTTATTGATATTAGGGGACATGGTAACAACAGATCATATTTCTCCAGCTGGAAATATTCAAAAAGAAAGCCCTACAGGAGAATACTTTATGAATTATCAAATTTTACCTAAAGATTATAATTCTTATGGATCTAGAAGAGGTAATCATGAAGTTATGATGAGAGGTACATTTGCGAATATAAGAATAAGAAATGAAATGGCTCCTGGAACTGAAGGTGGATTTACAAAATTATACCCCGAAGGAAAAGTAATGCCTGTTTATGATGCTGTAGTTGAATACAAAAAAAGAGGCACCGATTTAGTAGTAATAGGGGGCAAAGAATATGGTACAGGTTCCTCAAGAGACTGGGCAGCTAAAGGAACCAAATTATTAGGTGTAAAGGCAGTGATTGCTGAAAGTTTTGAGAGAATTCATAGGTCAAATTTAATTGGCATGGGGATATTGCCTCTCCAATTTAAAGATAATATTACTAGAAAAAGTATAAATCTTAATGGTTCAGAATTAATAAGTGTTATTGATATTGAAAAAGGAATTGATCCATCTGATACGGTCAAATTAGAAATTAAATATCTAACTGGTGACATTAAAATTATTAAAACATTGTGCAGAATAGATACCAAAAATGAGTTAGAATATTACAAAAACGGAGGAATACTTCAGTATGTTCTTCGTAATATGATTTAATTATGGATGAAGATATAGCAATTATTGATAAGAACACTAGAAATGAAAGAATAAAAAATTTTATTCTTAAAAATAAAAAATCACTAATTTCATTTATTAGCGTAATCATATTGTTTTTTGTAAGTTTTTTTGTTTATGATGAGTATAAAGATAAAAAAAAAATAGAAATTTCAGATCAATATAATTCTCTTATTATTGAGTTTTCTGACAAAAATAAAGAATTAACTAAAAATGGATTAGTTGAACTTGTAAATAAAAAAGATCCAACTTACTCACCTTTGTCTTTATACTTTATTATAGATAATTTATTGATTACAGAACAATCAAAAGTAAATGAATTGTTCAATACAGTTATTAAAGAAACTTCTTTAGATAAAGAAATAAAAAATTTGATTATTTATAAAAAAGCTCTTTTTAATGCTGATAATAGTTCAGAAAATCAATTAATGGAGATTTTGAATCCAGTAATAAATTCTGAGAGTATTTGGAAGTCACATGCTTTATATTTAATGGCAGAGTATTTCTATTCAAAAGATGAAAATCAAAAATCAAAAGAATTTTTTAATCAAATCATTAGTTTAGAAAATGCTAATCAAGATTTAAAAATAGAAGCTCAAAAAAGACTAAATAGAGATTTAAGTGAATAAAATAATTAGTTTTATTATTTATTTTATTATTATAACCAGTTGTTCTTTTAATCAAAATTCTAAATTTTGGTCAGCTTCTCAAAATATACCAGAAGAAAAAGATTCAAATTTTAAAGAAATTTTTGTTACAGAAGAATCTTTAGGGAAAGAATTAAATTCTAATCTTAAAATAAAATTAAATAACAAAGTTTATAATGATTTAGCTATTAGAACTTATTTTAATAATGATGGAAGATTAGATTATGATGGAGAATTAAAAAAATCTTCTAGATATAAATTTTCTAAGATTAAAAATTTTTATCAATACGAACCAACTGTTTCTTTCAATAAGAAAAACTTAATATTTTTTGATAATAAAGGTTCAATAATTCAATTTAATGAAAAATCAAAATTATTATGGAAAAAGAATTATTATTCTAAATCTGAAAAAAAACTTAAACCCATTATGCAATTTGCTAATAACGGTAAATTTCTTGTGGTTGCAGATAATATTGCAAAATATTATATGTTAGATTTAGACAGTGGTAATTTGATTTGGACTAAAAAAAATTTAGCTCCCTTTAATTCTCAAATTAAGATTTATGATGATAAATTTTTTATAATTGATTATTCAAATACTTTAAGATGTTTTTCTTTAAAAGATGGTAAAGAATTGTGGAATATTAAAACAGAAAATTCATTAATTAGGTCTCAAAAAAAATTGTCAATGGTCATTGTTAATGGTTTTATTTATTTTAATAATTCTATTGGTGATATAAGTGCTGTAGATATAAACAAAGGCGAACTCTTATGGCAACTTCCAACGCAAAGTAGCTTGATATATGAGTCAGCTTTTTCATTAGAAACCTCAGATATCATTACAGATTCTAAAAGTTTATTTTTTTCAAATAATAAAAATCAATTATTTTCAATTGATCTTGGATCAGGAAGCTTTAATTGGGAAAATAAAGTAAATTCAAATTTAAGACCAACTTTAGTAGGTAATTATTTATTTACGGTTTCGATTGAGGGGTATTTAGTAGTTACAGAAAAAATCAGTGGAAACATTATTAGAGTTACAGACATATTTAAAAAATTTAAAGCTAAAAAAAGAGCAAAAATTAAACCAACGGGTTTTGTTATGGGGTTAAATAATATTTATTTGTCGACTAATAATGGAAGAATACTTGTTATTGATGTATTAACTGGAAAAACAAAATCGACACTTAAAATTGATAACGAAAAAATATCTCGTCCAATAATTTTAGACAAAAATTTATTTGTTGTAAAAGATAAAGCTATAATTAAATTAAACTAATGTTTCTAAAATTATTAGAAAAATTAGGCCGTAAAAAAGTTGTTTTAGACAGAGGTCCTTCACACCCAAGATATGATTTAGCAAAGCCGTGGATGAATAGATATTATATTCTTTTAAGACATCGTCCTAAATGGTTTCCGTTTAATATATTGATACACGAAATGTTAGCTGATGATCATGGTGAAGGAGTTCATAATCACACTTTTCCTTATATGACAATTGTATTAAGAGGCGGATATTGGGAAACTTTGAAAACAGGCAAACATTGGAGACCTCCAGGATACATAGGTTTTAGATCTGCAAACAATTTACATAGGGTGGATTTAAAACTAGGCACAAAACCTTTAACACTATTTATATCAGGACCATTTGGATTAAGAAAAGGGCCAAGATCAGAATATGGGATAGACTTTAAAACAAAAAAATAAATAGCAATGTTTTACCTATAAGGATTATATGCCCATTGCAATATTGCTTGTCTTTGTCTTTTTCTGCAACCAAGATCACCTTTTTCACAATTTTTTTCAATAGCCAAAACGTGTCTTCTAAAATTTTTCCATCTTTTAATTTGAATTTCATCTATTTTAGGAATTCTTCTTCCATTAGTAAATCTACAATACCATTGAAACCAACCCAAGGGATCTTCTTTAAAAATCCATCCTTTTTTTATCCAGTGTTCTCTTGATAGACCTGAGACAACTTTAAATCTATTTAAATTTACATCAAAAGTTTTACTTATCTTTGCATTATTAAACCATGATTTAGGGTACTCTTTTACATTTAATCCAAAGTATGCACCTCCAAAAACACCTAATTCTAACATTTTTTTTGGAGTTAATTCTGGCTTAAAAATCTCATAAAAATTTAAGTTATCAATTTTTTTTTTTAAAATTTTTTTCATTTAAATATTTTTTACTGATTTATTAGTTTTTTATACATTTCTTTATCTGTATCACCTTCACAACCAATTAATAAAATATTGGAATATTTATTTAATTGAAGCTTTTGTTTTATTTTTTCATCTTCACAACTAGCAATCAAACTTATTATACCTGGAGCTGAATTTTCACCTGCAATAATTGATTCATCGCTGAAACTTGAATTTCTAAGTAATTTCATAGTTTTTCCAATATTATCATCAGGTAAACTAATACAATATTTAACTGAGTTTTTTATAATTTGCCACGGAATCAATGATACTTCACCACAAGACATGCCACCCATTAAGCTTTCTCTTTTAATATCTATTTTTTCTATTTTACCTGTTTTAATACTTTCCAAAACACATGCAGCACTATCCGGTTCAACAACTATAGTTATTGGTACATAGTCTAAATATCCTGCAATTCCTGCAATCATGGCAGCTGCCATGCCACCAACGCCAGCTTGTAATATAATATGGGTAATTTGATCAGTTTTAATTTGATCAACTATTTCCTTCATCATAGTGGCATAACCCGCCATAGTCAATTTTGGAACTATTGTATAATCCTTCCAAGCAACATCTTGAACTATTTGCCATTTATTTTCATTAGACTGTTTAATACACTCTATTAAAGATTTTTCATAATTACCTTTGACTTTAATGATTTCTGCACCTAAATCTCTCATGGCTTTTCCTCTAGCATCACTAACAAACTCACTAATAAAAATTTTACATTTTAAATTAAGTCTTCTAGCACCCCATGCAACTGATCTACCATGATTTCCCGCTGTAGCTGTAGCGACTACAATATTTTTATTTCCTTTACTAATTTTTTCAACTGCATATGCGCCTCCTAAAGCTTTGAAAGAGTTAAGATTAAATCTTTTACTTTCATCTTTGTAAAAAATTTTATTTATATTTAATTCTTTCGAAAGCTTATTTAGTTCAATTAAAGGTGTTGGAGAGTAGTCTTTCCAACTAGAGATACTAGAGTAAGCAACTTCAATATCTTTTTTTGATAGTAAATTTAAAATTTTTTTTTTATCAAATGAAAATCTTTTATTTTCTAAAAACTCTGAATATTTCCATATATGACCATTTAAAATTATAGTCATGTGTTAGCAATCTAAGGTATTATTTCTCTCCCATATTGTAACTGGTCGTTTTTTATTGAAGATTTCTTTTCTTTTAAAATCTTTAATTTCTGAATTTTTTAATTTTACATAACTTTTAATAACGTCTTTACCAAAAGCATTATTTAAAGATTTGCTATTTTCTAAAAGTTTAATTGCTTGTCCAACATCGTTAGGAAGCTTTTTAAGCTTAGGATATTTCTTATAGTCAGTATACATATTACAGTGTAATGGTTTTCCTGGATTTAATTTTTTATTTATTCCTTCTAAACCAGCTGCAATTATACCTGCTTGAAGTAGATAAGGGTTCGCTGAACCATCCATTAATCTAAGTTCAAATCTTCCTGGGTCAGGAATTCTAATCATATGAGTTCTATTATTACCAGTATATGAAATACTACTTGGAGACCAAGTCGCTCCAGATTTAGTTGGTGGAGCATTGATTCTTCTATAACTATTTATTGTTGGGTTAAAAAAAGCTGATAAGGCTTGTGCATTATTCATAATTCCACCCAAAAAATTATATGCAAGTTTGCTTAATCCTAGATTATTTTTGTTATCTAAAAACTTATTATTTTTACCATTCCAAACAGAAACATGAGCATGACACCCATTTCCAGTTAGATTATGAAAAGGTTTAGGCATAAATGTAGCTCTTAAACCATGTTTTTCAGCTAAACTCTTGACCATAAATTTAAAGAACACATGTCTATCTGCAGTTACTAAACTATCAGAATAATCCCAATTCATTTCAAATTGACCATTAGCATCCTCATGATCATTTTGATATGGTTTCCATCCAAGTTCAATCATGCTGTTACAAATTTCTTTAATTAAATCATAACGTCTCATTAAAGCTGATTGATCGTAACAAGGTTTTGACTGTATATCTCTTGGATCTGCAATTTTAGAACCATCTTCTGAAATTAAAAAATATTCACATTCTACACCTGATTTCATCTGAAGTTTTTTTTGAGATAGTTTTTTAATTTGTTCTTTCAACATTATTCGTGGTGAGGCTTTAACTGGCTTACCATCCATATATAAATCTGAAGCTAACCAACCTATTTCTTTATTCCAAGGTAATTGAATTAAGCTATTTGGATCAGGTACACCAAACATATCACTATCAGCTGGCGTCATATCAAGCCAAGTTGCAAATCCTGCAAATCCTGCGCCATTTTTTTGCATTTCCGATATCGCTTGAGCAGGAACTAATTTTGATCTTAAAACACCAAATAAATCTACAAAACTAATTAAAAAATATTTGATTTTTTTTTGTTTAGCAATTTGAGATAAATTTTTTGGCATACTTTACTTTATGTATTTAAAAGATTTCTAGCAATCATTTTTTTTCATTTATTCCAGGTATCCAGTTACTTCCAGCTAAAGGTACTCTAGCCATTGCTGCAGCTTCAACTGTTAATGCACATAAATCCTCAGGTTCAAGGTTATGCAAACTATTTTTTCCACATGCTCTAGCAAGTGTTTGAGCTTCTAAAGTCATAACTTTTAAATAATTTGTAAGTTTTTTACCTGCTTTTATTGGATCTAATCTTTTCATCAATTTTGGATTTTGAGTTGATATGCCAGCAGGATCATTTCCTTCGTGCCAATCATCATAAGCACCTGCTTTAGTTCCTAATCTTTTATATTCTTTTTCCCATTTTGGATCGTTATCACCAATAGCAATCATCGCTGCGCTTCCAATAGATACAGCATCTGCGCCCAACGCTAAAGCTTTTGCTACATCTGCTCCATTTCTAATTCCTCCAGATATTACAAGTTGAACTTTACGGTGAACATTTAGATCTTGTAAAGCTTCTACAGCTGGTCTGACACAAGCTAAAGTTGGTTGACCAACATTTTCTATAAAGACTTCTTGTGTTGCTGCAGTACCACCTTGCATACCATCAAGTACAACAACATCAGCACCAGCTTTAACAGCTAAGGCTGTATCGTAATAAGGTCTAGCTCCAGCTATTTTTACAAATATCGGGACTTGCCATTTAGTTATTTCTCTTAACTCTAAAATTTTTATTTTTAAATCATCTGGTCCTGTCCAATCAGGATGTCTACAAGCAGATCTTTGATCAACTCCTTTAGGCAATGTTCTCATTTTTGCTACTCGATCATTTATTTTTTGACCTAATAACATTCCACCACCTCCTGGTTTTGCTCCTTGTCCAATAACCACTTCAATAGCGTCTGCTTTTCTCAAATCATTAGGGTTCATTCCATATCTAGATGGAAGAAGCTGATAAACTAAGTATTTAGACTGACCTCTTTCTTCGGGTGTCATGCCTCCATCACCAGTAGTAGTCGAGGTTCCAGCTGCGCTTGCACCTCTTCCTAATGCTTCTTTAGCTGGTCCAGACAAAGCGCCAAAACTCATTCCTGCTATTGTGATAGGTATATCGAGTTTTAAAGGTTTTTTTGCATATCGAGTACCTAAAGTAACGTTTGTAGTACATTTTTCTCTATAACCTTCTAAAGGATATCTTGACATTGAGGCACCCAAAAAAAGTAAATCATCAAAGTGAGGAAGTTTTCTTTTTGATCCACCACCTCTAATATCATATATTCCAGTAGATGCTGCTCTTCTTATTTCTGAATTAGTATATTCATCAAATGTCCAAGATTGTCTTGGGTGAGTTTTGTTATTTTTTTTCATATTTAATAATTTGCAATGTTATCTATTTTAAAGTTATATAATTTTCTTGCTGATCCATATCTTTTAAAATTTTCTGCTTTAAGATTTTTTATTTTAGCTTCTTTTAAAAATTTATTTAATTTTTTAACATGATTTTTATCCATTTTTTTTTCTACACAATCGGCTCCTAATGATTTAACATTACCTTTAATATAGATATTAGTCTCGTACAAACTGTCTCCTAAAGCTTCTCCAGCATCTCCACATACAATTAAATTGCCTGATTGAGACATAAAGCCAGACATATGCCCAACAGATCCTTTGACTATTATATCAACTCCTTTCATAGAAATCCCACATCTTGAACTCGCATCTCCATCAATAATTAATAAACCTCCATGTGCAGTAGCCCCAGCAGATTGAGATGCATTTCCTTTAACATGTACTCGTCCTGACATCATATTTTCAGCGACACCTGTTCCCACATTCCCATCAATAGTTATTTTTGCTTTTTGATTCATTCCAGCACAATAATAACCAACATGACCTTTAATTGTTATGTTCATTTCTTCTGTTAAGCCAGCACATATGGCGTGATTTCCCTCAGGGTTTATTATAGTAAAATCTCTTTGATTTTGTTTACGGTCTAGATTTTGTAATTTATCATTTACTTTTCTTAATTTAAGTTTTTTTAAATCTAATTCCATTAATTTCCCCATGAATAGACTACGCCTGGTTCTGGTTCAAAAATATTTGCATTATTTACATTTGGTAAATGAGCCATAGCTTGAAATTCTGATGCGATAGCTACATAGTCATCAGTTTCTGCAATTACAGCTGGCTTGCATGCAATCTCATCTCTTAAAACTGCAAAACCTTTTCTTGTGCCAGTTATAAAGGTATAAAATCCATCTAAATCTTTTAGACATTTTTTAAGGGTATCTTTTAAAGTTTCTTTATTTGATAAATTATTAGAAATATATCCAGCTGCAACTTCAGTGTCATTTTCTGAGTTAAAATTTATACCATTTTTTTTTAATTTTCTTCTTAGGTTATTATGATTAGATAATGATCCATTATGCACTAAACATTCATCTTCTCCAGTTGAGTAGGGATGAGAACCATCAGTAGTAATTGCACTTTCTGTAGCCATTCTAGTATGACCAATAGCATGTGTGCCACTAAAATTACCGAGATTAAATTTTTTTACAACATCTTTAGGTTCTCCAACTTGTTTAAATATTTCGATAGATTTACCATAGCCAACAATTGAAATTTCCTTAAAATTTTTATTGAGTATTTCGATTACATCACTCGGTTGACTTTTGGATTTCATGATTACATGATCAGAGTTTTTTTCAATATTTGAAATGGTAATTTTATTTACAATTTCCTTTTTAAATTTTTCAAAATCGTAGCCATTTAAGCATAGTGAGTACTTGAAATTTTCCTCTTCATCCTCTTTATAAATAGCAAATCCCGCACTATCTGGCCCTCTAGAACCCATATTAATAAGCATATTTGAGAGCATGTTCCCTAAAGAACTCTCATATTTTTTGGATTTTAGATAAATTCCTACTATTCCACACATATCATTTCTTTTTAAGCATATAAAAATAATAACAAAGCAGCTAAAAGAATTACAACAATGATTACTATTAACAGTGATGTCATCCAGTTTTCCTTATTTCCACTGTTTTTCCTCTAGAGTCCATAGACCACCAGGTAGTTTTTTTTCTTTTGAAAATGCATTTACAACATTTTTAAGAATTGTTGAGGTATTATTTTGGAAATTATTACATGGCAATGATTGACCGTAACCAATTGATCCAGTACAAAAAACTGCACCTTCATTTGGCGCTGTAAAATAAGTCATATCAGCTCTTATTCTATAATCTAAAGATCCAACTAAACCTGCGTAAGCATAAAGAAGCTCCTCAGTTACAAGAACATAATTATCACTGTGACCACCAGATGATGCAACTATTTTTGTGTGAGGCGGAGTTCCTAAAGAAAGATCATATCTATCTAACTCTATTCCTGCTGCACCTCCATAAGCTAATCCGTGATCACCAAAAATTTCTCCATCAACTCCCTCAGTAATCCAAGAAACAGTTCTATGCCATGCATCAGGCATTTTCCTATAAGTCTCGGCAGTGTCAAAACCTTCGGCTATAAATCCTACTCCTGAGAATTTTTGAGGAGCCCGGCCTCTCATTCTCCATAAACCTCCTCTTTCGCCAGTTGTTTGCATATAATATTCTCCTGGTTTAGCAGCCCAAGCTCTCATACCAGCATCTAGTTTTCTTACTTCTAAACACCATGGTTCATTTTCATAATGACCTACAACCCAATAGAAACCATTACCGCCCATGTAAATAAATCTTCCTCCTTCTGCCACATAATCTTCAAAAGCATCTAGCATTTTTTCAGAAGTGTATTCAGGATGAGTTCCAGATATAACGCAATTGTAAGGCTTTAAAGCATCAATCCCTTCCAAATGAACATCTTCATCCGTAAGAATTTCATATTCATCTTTATAATGATGTTCTAACCAACCAATTATTGATAAATCAGCTGGAAACTGCCAGGTAATACCCATTCCTGAAGTTCTATACTTTGGTCTCATATTTACAACTGGTCTTCGATATGAAGTAAAACATACTCCACCTCCATCCGCGTAACTATCATACGTTGATAAACCAAACTCTGGATTTTTATATTGTTCAACATCTATATCAGTAATAGTTGGTGGTTGACCTGTCATTGGTTGAATTATTTGAGCTTCAAAACTTAGTTTTTCATTAGCATAGGCAAGGTAACTTGCTGTAGGAAATAAAAAACATATTTTTGCTTTTGGAACTTTTGCTCTTACAAAGAATACAATATATTCTTCACTAAGTTGACTTCCATTTGTTCCAGCTTTTAATCTCATTGCATACGCACCACTCTTTAAATTATCTGGTATTATTAATGAATTTGTAACATCCCACTTCGCATCAGTAATTGAGTCAGGATGAAAATCAACCCCTCCATACTCTTTAGGAGCTAGTCTAAAACAGTCATTTTTCCCAGACCAATTCCAACCAGTCATTGCCCTAACAGGATGATTGTATCCGATTGAATTTAATTTATTAGGACCAATATCTATAACAGTATTGCTGATACCATTTTCATTATATCCTTCAGTAGTATCCCAATAAGCGACAATACTTTCTTTTGGTGGCATTTCACCAAGTTTCATTTTGTCTAATTCATCTTTTGATAAAACTTTATTGCAAACACCATGTCTATCTACTTTTCCTGCAAAAGTTCCAGAGACAAAATCTCCTCTCAATTCATGATTATCTATTGCTCCTGCAATTATAAAAGGTGTTTTAGGATTATTTTTTTGTTTAAATCTAAAAGTTGTTTTTGTGTGAGACCTGTAGTCGTAAGGTACAACTTTTCCAAGTAATGAATTATAGCGATTAACTACTCCCTCTTGATATAAAGTTGCTTCTTTTGTCTTATAATTGAATGTTGCAGCCACAAAATACCAAATCTTTTTAACCATTGGTAATTCAGAAATTAAATAGTCAACTTCTTTTCCATCACCAACTACTAATTCTAAATGGCCATCTTTATTAATACCGATTCCATAACCTTCATTTGTTTTATTATTCCATCTGCAAAATA
>MDTB01020793.1_pt1 | contig 14233 bp, 11 predicted proteins | sample 811161 | NCBI WGS metagenome assembly MDTB01 (sample SAMN05326650, study PRJNA326480) | marine metagenome | isolation source: seawater | place: Mediterranean Sea | collected 2009
GCACCAAGTCAAATAAATCTTGGTGGAACTTTACAAACTTCAAATGATGCAATGTCATTAGGTGATGCAAATACTGCAATTGTTCTAGTTGCAAATTCTATTTTAAATACTGGCAGTGCTGCACTAACAGTTAATACAACAGTTAATGGTGGTTTTACTTTAACTTTAAATTCTAGTGCAGCTACTACGTTTTCAGGTATAGTTGGTGGAAGCACTAAACCTACAGGAATTACAACAAACTCAGGTGGAACAGTAGTATTTAACACAACAGCTATATCAACAGATGGAGATCAAACTTATAATGATGCAGCAACATTAGGTGGCAACATTACTTTCACAACAACAGGGGATAATATTGTTTTTGCTAGTACACTTGATAGTGATAGCACAACTAGAACTATAGATATTGTAGCAGGCGCTGGTAATACAACATTTACAGGCGCAGTTGGCGGATCTGAACCATTAGGAAACACGACAATTGGTACAGCAGTTTTAACTGCTGCTGCAATTAAAGCACAAGGAACATTAGCAATTACTAATAGTGGTACTAGTGAAATAGATGGTGTTATTAGTGATGGCGCATCTGCGTTAGCTCTTACAAAAGCTGGAGCAGGATCACTTACTTTATCGGGCACAAATACATATACTGGTACTTCAACAATTTCAGCAGGCTCAATTATAATTGGAGCTGATGCTGGTTTAGGTGCTGCACCAGAAAGTGCAACTGCTGGCCATTTTGTATTTGCATCAGGTGGATCAGGAACTTTGAATACTACTGCATCATTTACATTACATGTTAATAGAGGAATTGCTTTAACAGGTAATGGAATTATTAATACAAATTTTGATAGAACTTTAACTTATGCTGGTGTAATTGCTGGATCAGGAACAATCACCAAATCTGGTGCTGGTATATTAACTTTATCAGGAACCAATACCCACACTGGGTCTAACATAATATCAGCAGGAAGACTAAGTATAAATAAAGATAGAGCACTTGGTGCAATTCCTGGTTCTGCAGATGTTAATAATATATTATTTGCTTCAAGTGGAACTGGAAATTTAAATACATCAGCAACATTTACATTAAATACAAATAGAGGAATTACATTAACTGGTGATGGAATTATTGATACAAATACCTCTACAACTTTAACTTATGGAGGTGTTATTACCGGACCTGGATCTTTTGGTGGAGGTGGTTGGCCTAAATTTAGCAAAGCTGGTAGTGGAAACCTTATATTATCAGGTGGTAGTACATACCGAGGTGGAACTTTCATAACAGCTGGCTCTGTAATATTAGGTGCAAGTGGTGTTTTAGCTGACAATGGTGGAGTAGTTCTTTCAAATGTTAATGGCGCTACATTAAACTTAAATGGTTATGACGAAACTATTGGTGGATTAGAGGGTGGTGGAACAACAGGAGGAAATGTTGTTTTAGGAAGTGGAACTTTAAGTGTTAATGCCAATTGGAGACCTAATGGAAGTAATACACCTTTTAATGGTGCAATAAGTGGTTCAGGTGGTATTAGCTCAATTGGTCCACATTCGCTTGTATTAACAAATGCTAGCAATAGTTACAGTGGTGCAACCACAATAAGCAGTAGTGGGGGCATAATATTAAAAACTAATAGTGGTGTTCTTCCAAATGGTACAGAATTAACATTATCAAATAGTGGTTTTTTAGCATTATATGACGGCGTATCACAAACAATAGCAAAACTAGTTAGTTCGAGCACAGCTACAAAAATATTTCTTAATAGAAAAGTAACGGATACTCCTGGTATATTAACAATTAATCAATCTGCTAACACAACATTTGCTGGAGTGATTAGAGGACATGGAGGTGTAACTAAAACAGGTAGTGGAAACCTTACATTATCAGGTGCAAACACTTATATTGGTGGAACTACAATTAATGGTGGAACAATTATCCTAGGGGCAGCGGGCGTATTAAGTGACACAGGTTTTGTTTCGCTTGCAAATACCAGTGGCGTTGCATTAAATTTAAATGACAATAACGAAACAATAGGTGCGCTTATAGGTGGTGGAACTACTGGAGGTAATGTTGTTATGGGAAGTGGAAATTTAACAGTCAATCCATCTGTAAACAAAGGACGTTCTACAATTGGTTCAATATTTAGTGGGGTTATTAGTGGATCAGGAAATTTTGCTTTAACTGGTAGAGGAACATTAACATTAAATAACGCAAATAATGATTGGGCTGGTACCACAACTATTAACAAGGATAATCAAACTAGTGGCTTGAAAATTACAAGTAATAATTCAATACCAACTGACTCAGAGGTTACAATCGGAACAGGAAGACTGTATTTAGCACCAGGGGTTTCACAAACAATCGCTAAGTTGTCTAGTTCAAGTTCTAATGCAGTAATTAGAATTGCTTTTATAGACGCAAATACTTTAGGTAAATTAACAATTAATCAATCTGCTAACACAACATTTGCAGGAGTGATTAGAGGACATGGTCAACTTGTTAAGGGTGGTACTGGTAATTTAACCTTATCAGGTTCAAACACGTATATAGGTGGGACTGTTATTAACGGAGGTACAATTATCTTAGGTGCAGCTGGTGTTTTAGCTGATACGGGCCATGTTAAACTTGCTAATACAAGTGGAGTAGCATTAAATCTAAATGGAAACAATGAAACAATTGGAGGTTTAGAAGGTGGTGGAACAACAGGTGGTAATGTTATTTTAGGAAGTGGTGATTTAACAATAAATAACATAAGAACCAGACATAGAGCAACACATGGAACTGAATATAGTGGAGTAATTAGTGGATCTGGAAGTGTTACAAAAACTGGTATTGGAAGATTAAAAATTTCAGGAGCAAACACATATACTGGAGGAACAACAGTTAGTGCGGGTATGTTAATGCTTAATATAAATAATGCTTTAACATCTGGAAGAGCTGTAACTTTACAAAACTCTGCTAGATTACTTGTAGCACCAAACATAACACAAACAATAGGAGCTTTTACTGGAAGTGCTGATACAAGATTATTGGTTCGGGCTGGAGCAACATTAAATGTTGATCAGTCAACAAATACAACAATGGCAGGAACTATCTTTGGATCTGGTACTGGAGCTAACAAAGGTAAATTAAGAAAAACTGGAAGTGGTACGTTAACTATTAGTGGTTCGAATAATATAACTGTAGAAAATTTCTAATATATTCTGTATTTTAAATAGTTAATTGATTAGTAAAATAGCTAAGTAAAAGTTATGGAAAAAAATAAATCAAAAAAAGTACTAATTTTAGGTGATGTATTTTTAGATATATTTGAATCAACTGAAATTCTGAAAATGTCACCTGAGAGACCAGTACCAGTTTTAAAGCCATTAAATTCGACAAATTTATTAGGTGGAGCTGCTAACGTTGCAAATAATATCAAATCTATAGGAGGCACCCCTTTTTTGATTTCAAAGTTATCAAATGATTTGACTTTAAAAAAAATTAAACAACTATTAAATAAAAAAAAAATAGAATTTAGAATTATTTCAAATAAGAATTACTCATCTCCTATAAAAAAAAGAATAGTTCAAAATGATCATCAATTTTGTAGAGTAGATGATGAGACTTATTCAAAACTGAAAAAAAAAGATGAAATAGAAATTATTAAATTTATAAAAAAAAATATTAATAAATTTGAATCACTAATTATATCTGATTATTCAAAAGGTTTTTTGACAAATAATTTAATTAAAAATTCAATTAAGATTTTTAAAGATAAAAAAAAACCAATTTTTACAGATCCTAAAAATAAAAATGTTGAAATATACAAAGATTCAAATTTTATTTGCCCAAATTTAAAGGAATTTTATGAATTTTTTGAATATCAAAAATTACAATTTAACAACAATTCAACTCTAAAATTACTAAAAAAAACAAAGACTGATGCATTTATTGTGACCAAAGGATCTAAAGGAATAACAGTAATATTAAAAAATAGTAAAAAGATAGAAATTCCACAAGAAGATATAAATGTTTATGATGTTACTGGGGCGGGAGATACATTTATCGGCATATTCTCATACATGTTATCAAAAAATATTGATTTGATTAATTCACTAAAGATAGCATCTTTAGCCTGCATAAAAGTAGTTCAAAAAAAACATACAGCAGTTTTATCGTTTACTGAATTTCAAAAGATAATAGAAGAATTCTGTGAAAATAAATATCTTGATATTAATCTTAAAATTATTTTATGGAAATTAGTAAAACTTAAAATTGGTGTAACTAATGGCTGCTTTGATGTGTTGCACTCAGGTCATTTGCATCTTTTAAGTGATGCTAAAAAAAAATGTGATAAATTAATCGTACTTCTAAATAGTGATAGTTCCATAAGAAAAATTAAAGGCAAGAATAGACCTATGATAAAATTAAATAAAAGAATTAGTCTTTTAAAAATGATAAAAGACGTTGATTGTGTTGAAGTTTTTAAAGAAAAAACACCTGAAAAAATAATCACGAAGATTTTACCTGATATTTTATTTAAAGGATCTGATTACAAAGCTAAAGAGTTAGCTGGTTACAAGACAATAAAAGATAACGGAGGAACTGTTAAAATTATAAAAAAATTAAAAAATTTTAGCTCCACGCAACTAATTGGACAAAGATAAAAAAATTTATTTAAGTTAATTTATTTGCACTATTCATAAAGACCTTTATAAATATAGAAAATTGTAAAATTAAAATTTTAATCTTATGAACTTTTTAATAACAGGAATTACTGGATTTGCTGGCCCTCATTTAGCAGACCTTTTGATCAAGAACAAACACAATGTTTATGGATTAATTTTGTGTAGCAATGGTAGAGAGAATGATATTAGAGATGTTTTGAGTGATGAAGTCTATAATTCAATAAAATGGGTTTATTCTGATTTAAGAAACTTAAGAAGCTTAAATAATATATTTAAAGAAAATGAATTTGATGGAGTTTTCCATCTAGCAGCACAGTCACATCCACCCACTAGTTTTCTTGATCCTGTTGGTACAATGGAAAATAATGTAATGGGTTCTGCTAATATAATACAATGTGTTTCAGACAATCAGCCAAATTGTAAACTAATGTTTTGCTCTACATCTGAAGTTTATGGAAATACTGGAAGAGATGGAAGAAAAATTAAAGCTGAAGACGTAATTTTACCATCTAATCCATATGCCTCCTCAAAAGCTGCTACTGATCTTTATATGCAAGAAAGAATTACAAATAAAAAAATTAAAGGATTTATTACCAGAGCTTTTTCTCATACTGGACCTAGAAGAGGAAAAAATTTTTCTATTTCATCTGATGCTTATCAAGTTGCAAGAATGATGAAAGGTCTTCAAGATAAAACTCTATTAATTGGAAATTTAGAAACAGTTAGGGTGGTGATTGATGTAAGAGATACAGTAAATGCTTATTATTTAGCAATGATAAATAAAAAGTGTGATGGAAAAATATTCAATGTTTGTGGAGACACACCTAGAAAAATGCAATTTTTTACGGATAAACTTATTGAAATTAGTAAGCTCAAAGATGTTAAACAGAAAATTCACGAGCCATTTTACAGACCCATTGATATCGATTATCAACATGGAGATTCAACTGAATTAACTGACTTAACAGGATGGAAATCTAAGATACCTATAGAAAAGACTTTAGAAGATCTTCTTGAATATTGGGTCAATAAAATAAACTAAATAATAAATTTTAAATTATCATAGTTCTTCTTAACGTGTATTGCTTGAACTATTTCAATTTGTTGAGATCATTAAATATTTTTCTAAAAACCTGTATGGGTTTAGTTTCATTAATATTTTTTTTAGGATAAATTATTTTTTGTTTTTTATTCAATGGGAACCATTTACCTTTAGGAGCAGTAAGTCCAAAGATCACCACGCCAGGTATACTGTAAACACTTGCAACATGCATAGTTCCGTCATCATGTGAGATATGATATTGACTTGAATTTATTAATCTAAAAAGAGACTTTACATTAGTTTTTCCACACATATTAATTATTTGTTTATTGTTAATCTTACAGACTACATTTGCATTAGATATTTCGTTCTTAGACCCAACTATTTTAATTTTTAAGTTCGGAAACTTATTTACTATTTTTTGAATTAATATTACCCAATTCCTCAATTTCCAAGTTTTTTTTATATTTCTGCCACCCATTGAAATAGTTAAATATTTTTCTTTTATATTTCTTTTGTTTTGAAAAAGATCAGAGTAAGAAATTTGATTATTTTTGATGTGTTTATCTACTATGTGGCACAGATAATACGTTTCATTAAATTTAATATAATCAAATCTTTTTTCTTGAGTACTTTTACCTTTTAAGTCAAAACCAAATATTTCTTTAATTCTACATATCTTAAAAAATATATAATGTCTTTTTTCTCTAGATTTATTTGTAAATTGATTAAGATAATAAAGTTTATCAAATTTTTTTCTAAATATTTTTAAAAAAAAAAAGAAATATGAAAAAAAGTTATTATTATAAAATATAAATTCATCTATAATTTTTTTTTTAAAAGGTAATAAATTAGGTGTTACAAAGCCTACAGATTTTTTTTGTTGTGAAGAAAAATAAATTTTAGCTCCAGGATTTTTTTTTCTAATTAATTTTATTGCGGGAGTTGCATGTATAAAATCACCAAGGCTGCAGACTCTAAAAATTAGGATATTTGTAGATTTCATTTTTTATAAAAAAATTTTATTTACAATGAAACCTTATTATTAATTAAAAAAGATGTAAAAGAAATTAAGCATATTCAATTAAATGTCATCTTTAAATATACTTTCCCAATCCTCATGGACAAACATGTCTAGAAAAATACTTTTTTTTTTATTAAGATTTATAATTTTTGTTCCATTTTTACTATAATGATCGCTTGCTTTATTAAGCATTTTAATCCCTCTAGACATATTCATAAGATCTTTGGCCCAATCCGAAGATGTGTGATTGTCATAATCTGAATCTTTTCCATGAAAATGACTATTTTGATCTGACATTAATTTAATTATACCATTTCCTTCGACACCAATAAGATATACTTTTTTTGCTTTTGTGTATGCGGCTATAGTAAAACCGTGACCAACAACTCCCAAGCCACTACAAGAATGATATGTTGTTAGATCATAATTGAAGTTATTAAATAATAAGGAAATCATTTTATTTTTAACCCAAAAAACATTCTCTTTATTTCTATAGGGTTCAAATTTTTTTAAATAAAACCAATTAGCATTAAGTATCAAGTTAACATTGGGATTCTTTTTTAATACAGTTTCAAGATATTCAATTGGCCATATTCCATTAGCAAGTTTCGGGTCAACAAAAATATGGTATTCTGGTTTAATAATTTCGTAATCTTTATGATTAAATGATCTATTCACCATAATAACAGTTTCATTTTTCAGTTTTGTTAAATCAAAATCATTTAATGATGGTGCGTTTCCCAGAACAAAAATTCTTTCATCAGCGTGCTTATTTTTTAAAATAGCATTTTTTTTTAAAAAATGATATTTTCCTAATAGTTTATTGATTGTAAATGCTAATTGTTCGTATAAATTCCAGAGTTCTATAACAAGCCCTTCAGCAATTTCATAAGGGTTTTTATTTAGTTTTTTTATAAATTTTTTCATAAAAATTATTTAAATTTTCATTATCCTTCTAGTATATAATAATAATTTGCTTAAGTATAAATAATGAAATTTAAATATAATTAAATGAGTGGATTTGTAGGGTATATTAATAAAAATTTGGATTAAATAGATCCAATTATGGTTAAAAAAATTTAAGGTTGATGTTTTATAATCAAAACTATCTAAAAGTAAATAATCTCAATAATTTTTTTGGATATTTATAAAAAATATTAAAAATAGGTATTATAATTTTTTTAATTTTTTTTCTTTTACTTTCATCTCTATTAAATTTATTTGAATCCGCAAATAAGTTTTTAGGATCTTTTAAATCAATGATTAGGTGCAGTCTATCATTTAATCCATCATTTATAATTTGATGAGGAAAAGAGTAATCACCATAAAAAAGACCACCTGGTTGCCATTGGTAGCTTTCATGACATAAATTGTTTGTACATTTATCATTAACGACAAGAGGCAAATGTAGTCGACTATTACCATATTCCATCGACTCATCCCAATCTCTATGCCAATTAATTTTTTTTTTGGCTTTTAATGTTGAGAAACGAATCCTTCTAGGTTGACAGTTGTATGTTTTTAACAATCTTTCTATTACTTCATTAGTATAGGAAAAATATTTGATTAATTCTGTAGGTGCAGTGTTTCTATTTTTATTTTTTTCAACTGTTGCAGCATTTCCTGACTCTGAATAAAGTGAGACTACTTCCCATCCACCATCGTGATCAATTCCTATACTTGGATGTTTTATTTCTGTAAGCTTATTTTTCGCCTCATTATATTCTGCCAGAATTTTTTGATAATGAAAATCAAAATCAATTTGATAGGTAAAATTTAATGAGAAAATTTTTGATATTATCTGCCAAGGCTTTAACATTTGATTAACTGAAAATATTAATGTTATTATTAATAATATATTTTGACCACAAATAAAAGTCAGATTTTTGCATAATATTTAATTTAGTAATCTTTATTTTAAAATTTGAAGCAATCTCAATTTGTAATTTATCAAACTCATACTTTAAAAAAGTTGGTTTAAAAATATTCTTTTTGGGAGAAATATTTTTGAAATTTAAATTTTCATTAAGATATTTTCTAATTGAAAATTTATTTAATAATTTGGAATAATCATAATCTAGTATTTTTCTTTTTTCAAAACAATCAATTAAATCCTCATATAAGAATGGAAATATAACTTTAGATTGTGGCTCGCAGGCATTAGTATAAATTATAGATTTATTTATTGCACAACCAAAATCATAATGTATGCCGCGTTGAAGTGCTCTTTGAAGTATAATGTTATTAAATGATGAATATTTTTCATAAAAAGAAGCAAGATTATTATAATTTTGAAGCTTAATAGTAGAGCCTGGAAAATTATACATATGACTTGGTCTTAGAATATCACCTAATTTTCCCATTGAATTCCATAATGTTGGAGAAATTATTTTATGTATATTTGTTTTATTGATAAGTTTTTGAAAATAAAATTTATGCATTTCTCTTTTACCAGGCATATGTCCCATATATGAATCATTACCCATTCCATCAATAAACACTAAATCTGAAAATTTGAAATTATGTTTTAAACAAATATCCAATAACAAGAGAACAGACAAACCTGAAGGATCCATTACTGGTTCTTTAATTTTTTTGAGAATATCTTCTAAATCTAAAAATTCTAATTTTTTATTTGCAAAATAAACCTTAATTTTAAGTTTTTCAGCAAGATCTTCAATTATTTTTTTTTCCTCATTATTTGTTATAAGTGAAATATAAACAGCATGTATTTTATTTTGAGTTAATCTGGAAGCAATGAAAGTTGAGTCTTTTCCACCTGAAAAAAAAACTACTGGTAATTTATTGGTTAAATTAATTTCCCTTAAACCCGTGTCAAAAATATCAATCCAGTCACTATAATCTCCACTTAATTCAGAATTATCATAATTTTTGTTTTCATATGTTCTTATAAGCTTTTCCTCAAGAAAATTTGAGTTAATATTTTTATCTTTAAATTTCCATTTTACAATCGAGTCATTAAATTTTGTAAATCTGTTTTGCAATAATTCAATTAAAATTTTATAGTTTTTTTGATGTTCACCTAACGTATATTCCATATCTATTTATTATTTTCCAAAAAACTTGTAATTTTTTTTGTCATTATGTCATATGTTAGGTTTTCTTTAGCAAATTTTGCTGATGATAAACCCATCTCGGATGTTTTTTTTGGATTATCATAAAAGTATTTTATTTTTTCTGATATATTCAATGTATCCATTTCATTAATTATAAAACCGTTTTTATTATTATCAATTACATCTGGTCCTTGACAATTTTTGGTTACAATTATAGGTAAACCACAAGCCATTGCTTGTGAGATAACTGCTGGCGCACCTTCTTCTAAAGTAGGAAGACAAAAAACAGAAGATTGATTGTAAAAATTTGGTAAATCAAATTCTTTTATCGAATCAAAAAAAAGATTATTACTCTCAATTGTACATACTTTTTTTATTTGATTTTTATCAAGATTACCTAAAAGCCATAATTCAGAATTTGGTAATTTTAATTTATTAAACCCTTCAATTAGATATTTAAATCCCTTTCTAACAAAATCATTTCCTACGCCTATTACAATAAATTTATTGTTATGTATATTTTTTGGATAAAATACTGAAGTATCAACACCCATTATAGATGTGATAGCTTTTTTTCTATCTAATATACCTTGATCAATATAAGTCTCTCTTTGAAAAGACGATATACAACCCACATAGTCTGAGTCTCGAATACATTGATTAATTTTTTTTGTAAGATCTTCATCTTCTTTTTGATAGCTTTCTAACAATCCTAATTTTTTGTATTCAGCTTTGAGTTTTTCTCTAAATATAGGGGAACTATTATTCAAAAAATATATAGTTTTTATATTTCTTTCTTTGGCTTCTTTAATCAATTTTTGATTAGAGTTACCAAAACCAAACATAAAAACATCTGCATCATCCAAATAAAAACTACTATAGATAAAATCAGCGAGCCAATCAGCAATCCATCCCGGCAGATTGGAATTAAAATTAAGTTTAATTTTTTTTAAGTATTTATTAATTTTTCTTAAAAATCTAACTAAAATTTCTAGAGGAATAACAGATTTAACTTTATTTAGGGGAACATTATATTTTTTAACTACAAATTTAGGGTAGCTCGTTACGATATAATTAAGTTTGTTATCTTTATTTAATGAGTCAGCTAATTGAAAAGCCCATCCACGTCCTCTTATATAAATACTATATTTCATCTTAGTTTCCTTACAAATAATGCATCTGATTGAAATAACTTTTTATCAAATTTAGTAATATTAATATTTTTAACTTTAACAAAATTATTTTTCTTTAAAAATAAATTTAAATTACCCCCGGTAACTTGGTTCTTATAAATATTTTGATAAGATATCTCAGTAATTATATAATCTATATTTGGTAATAATTTTTTTGCTCCTTTTAAAACCTCTAATTCAAATCCTTGAACATCCAATTTAACTAAAACTTTTTTCTTAAATTTATTTTTTTTAATTATATTTTGTAATTTATTAATTTTAATATTTTTAAAATTTTTAACTTGATAGGTATTTATATGCTTATTTTTTGGTTCAAGAAATGAGGAACTATCTTCTCTATTTGTAACATAAAATTTTTTATTACTTTTCTCATTACCTAAACCCATTTGAAAAAATTTTATATTTTTGTCATGTAAAAAATTTTTTTTTTGTATAGATAAAATATGATTTTGAGGTTCAAAAGAATAAATTTTTGATTTAGGGAAATAATATCTTGTTAAGATAGAAAATTGACCTTTATTAGAACCAATATCAATAACTGTTTTAATATCATTTAAATCTTTAATTAACTCTTCAAGTTCAAATAACGGGGAGGTGTTATTTAAATAAGATTTATAAAAATTTAACCTAAAAATACATTTAAATATTTTGATAAATTTTTTCATATATTATTATTAAAATGATTAATTTTAGATTAAGAATTTTCATTTTTTTTATTAAATTCTTTGATTAAGAAATTACTTAAACTATTTTTATTTGATGAAATATCAAAATTATCCTCAAAGCATTTTGAGGCATTATTTGACATTTTAGTAAATTCGTTGGTACCCAATTTTTCAAATTGAAGAAGTTTTTTACTAAAACTTAATAACGTATTTGATGCTATTAGACCCGCTTTGTATTTATCTATGGTTTTGAAAATATTTACTTTATTAGAAATTATAACAGGTTTACTTTGTGATAATGATTCTGCAACTGATATCCCAAAATTTTCTCCATGAGAAGGTAATATAGAAGCTCTAGAAGATAAAATTGCACCCCATTTTAAGTCTCCATATATTGCATCTGAAAATAAAATTATATTTTCTAAGTTATTCTTTTCTACTAGTTTCTTTAAACTTTTTAAATAAAGAGCATCTTCGGTAGGACCAGCAAAAAGTATTTTACTTTTAAAATTTTTTCTTATTTTTATCACCGAATTTATGATTATTTCACACCCTTTTTTTGTGTCATATCTTCCCAAGAATAAATAAAATCTTTGATTATTCAATAACGGAAACTGGGATCTAAAGATATTTTTGCATTTTTGATTATTTAATTTGCTTTTTAGTATTCCATATTTAATTACTATTTTCTTAATCTTATTAGTATTAACATAAGTTTTTTTTAAGTTATTTAGCTCACCTTTAGTTGTTAAAATAATACCTGCAGAATTAAGTAAATTTTTTTTTTCTATTAAGTACCAATAAAAATTTTTCTTTATCATTTTATAAAAATTTAAAGAAAAAAATGGATCTAATTGTCCGTGTGTAAACACAAAATATTTTTTGTTTGTTAGTAACAATCTAGCAACCAATGAATTAAATTGCCATATTCCGTGTATGATAAAAAAATCATATTCTTTTCTTTTTTTGTATATCCATAATAATAACTGCAAACTAAATCTGTATTTTTGTCCTATATAAGATTTAAAATTTATAACTTTGGTATCTTTATATTCTTTATTATTTATTTTTTTTTTATCGCAAGTAGCCATATCTACCTTAAATCCATTTTTAATTAATTGATTATTTGACGAAAGAATACCATTCCTTGGGCCACCATATTTTGGGTCTAGTGAAGTAATAAGTCTTAATATTTTAATCTTTGTTTTTAATTTTTTTTTTTTTATAGAGGCTGTCATATATATTTTCTGCAATTTTGAAATCTTCAGGCCAATCAACATCAAAAGATTTTATTTTTTTAACCTCTAATAACAAAGGGTTTTTTCCAATTCTATCATTTAAACTAATATAATTTTTTTTAGAAGTTAGAAAAATTGAATTATTAACTATAAATAATTTTTTAAGAGACTGAGTGGGTGGCCATTTTTCTTTATTTTTATTAAAATTAATTGGTTCTCTTTTATCATAAATAAAATCTTGAACTTTTGTAACACCCATCAGTGAATCATTTTTTTTAATATTTTTTTTATAATTCATTATTGCATTGTCATAATCTTTTGCCTGAAAAAATGGTGATGTTACGTGAGTCCACAGAACATGATCTGACTTAATAATTTTAGGTACATATTTTATTAAATCATCAGTACTTATCACGCTACTACAAAGATATTCAGGTCTTTTGTCTATAATTAATTTTTTTATTTTTTTTTTTTTTAGATAATTTAAAATTTTTTTATCATTTGTAGATACAATAATATTTTGAATACCTTTGACTTTTATTAATTGTGATAATTTCAATTCAAATAATCCAAACTTAATATTTGAGAATTGCTTAATATTTTTATTTTTTATTCTTACACTTGAACTTCTACAAGGTAAAAAAATATCTATTTTCATAAGTATTTTGTATCTAACTTTATTATATAAATTTTTAAGATTAGCGCTAGTTCACAATTGATTATATTCATTAAAACTATTCTTAATCCTTTGAAAAGATTGTTTTAATAATTTTTACTTTATAAGGACTTGAAAAATTTGAATAATTATTAGTAAAGTAATATGTTAAATCTAATTTTTTTTTGGGGTTATTTTTAGATAAGACCAATGTTTTATAGAATGCATCTTGTAGTTCTTTTTTGTTATCTCTATCAATGTTTTCAATAAAAAATTTATAATTCCAATATTCAATATCCAAATAGTTCCTATGTATATTTTTTGCTAAAATTTCTAGTGATATATTTTTATCTTTTTTATTAGAAGAGAGGCTTATTTTTAAGTGAGTGGGGTAATACAACAGTTGATTAAATTCATAGGGTGAAAATTTCCAAAAGATGTTTTTTATTTTAAAATTTGAAAAATAAAGAATACCAACAGTCAATATGTTGTATAATAATAATGATATGAGTGAATATTTTAAAATATGAAACATCTGCATATTAAAAACTATATTACTTCAAATAAAAAAATTTATCATTTATTAATTGTAAGTTTAATTTTTCAGATCTTTTTTGTAATTAATCTTTATTCTAAAGAACAAGTTGGATTAATTACAGACCAAAAAGGAC
>MDTB01029489.1_pt1 | contig 14233 bp, 16 predicted proteins | sample 811161 | NCBI WGS metagenome assembly MDTB01 (sample SAMN05326650, study PRJNA326480) | marine metagenome | isolation source: seawater | place: Mediterranean Sea | collected 2009
CCTCAGCTGACAAAACCGCCTATATACACGCCATGGAACGCGGCAAACCTTTTTTCCCCATGCGTTTACGCAAGTTGATCGGCCTGATCGCGCTGCTGCTATTGCTGTTTGTTTATGCGCTGATCGTCATGACAATCGCTGTCAGCGGGCACGTGCCGCAGGAGGGGGCAGCGGAGTTTTTCTTCTATCTGATTACGGGGCTGGCATGGACACCGCCGGCGGCGCTGATCATCTGGTGGATGCAGCGCCCGGATTAACGCCTAGTCGGGACGTCCGAACTGAATGATGTTCAGCGCAATAATGGCAACGACAAAAATAACGATGGGCAGAATCGAAGTCATGAAAATTTCCTTTCATTGCGCGCGACACTATCATTCCACGGGCAATTTGCAAGCACCCACATAGGCCGAAATGGTCGGAGCGGCGGGATTCGAACCCACGACCCCTTGTCCCCCAGACAAGTGCGCTACCGGGCTGCGCTACGCTCCGACGTTGTCGGTTTTAGGCGGTTTCAGTTGTATTGGCAAGCTGGCCTTTAGCCCGCATTTTCGCCCAGCAGACGACGCCGAATCTCACCGAGCTGGTCGCGGGCGCTGGTCAGTTGATCGCGCTGCGGCTTTGTTAGCCCGGCCCCCTCGCCCGGCATGGCATCAGCCCCTTCAGCGCGCGCGCGCACATAATCAGCCCCATGGTCACGGATAATTTTTTGCACACCTTTTATCGTCAATCCATCTTCGTGCAAAAGGCATTGAATACCGGCAATGAGCTGCACGTCTTCGGGACGATAAAAACGCCGCCCCGCGGCGCGCTTCAAAGGCTGTATGATGTCGAATTTGGTTTCCCAAAACCGTAAGACATGTGTTTCCACATTCAATGAACCGGCAACTTCACTGATGCTGCGGTAAGCGGTTTCTGATTTTTCTTCAGACATTTGAAACCTGACCACGCATTATATCAGTCAGACAGGCCTGCCAATTTATTGATTTTTGATTTCAGCACATGGCTGGCACGAAACGAAAGCACGCGGCGCGGGTCGATCGGCACTTCCTCTCCGGTTTTCGGGTTACGTCCAACGCGACCATTTTTGTGACGCACCATAAACGAACCGAATGAAGACAGTTTCACGGCCTCGCCGCGCACCAGCGCATCGGAAATTTCGGAAATTACGCTTTCTACGATCTGTGTGGATTCGCTCCGCGACAAGCCAATCTCATTATAAACCGCTTCACTGAGATCTGCGCGCGTTACCGTTTTACCAGTCATCTTGCCCTCATTTATCTCCAAAATATAACCACATAGAGATAATTTAGTGCAAGCGAATAGTGGCTGTTTTTTGCTCTATGACCACCGAATTAAATTTGCCCCCCAGCTCAATCCCCCGCCCATGGCCTCTGTCATGACCAAATCGCCGGGCTTGATTTGACCATTTTGCACCGCCTCGCTGAGGGCCAGCGGAATGGAGGCGGCAGACGTATTGGCGTGGTGGTCAATCGTCAAAATAGTTTTTTCGGGCGGCAAACCGATTTTACGCGCCACGCCGTCAATTATACGTCTGTTGGCCTGATGCGGCACAAACCAGTCAATCTCGCTCACATCAAGCTCAGCCATATCAAGCAGCGTACACACGGCTTCGGCAATATTCGTCACCGCATGGCGGTAAACTTCGCGGCCTTGCATGTGAATTTTGGAATCTGTGGAGGTCGCGGTGCCGCCGCCCGTTGCATATAGCAGATCCGCAAACGCACCTTCGGAGCGAATATAATTTTTAATCACCTGCGGCGCGTCGGGGGCAACATCTGCGGCACCCAGAATAATAGCACCGGCGCCATCGCCAAACAGCACCGCCGTGCTGCGGTCTTGCCAGTCGAGCAGGCGCGTCATCACCTCAGCACCGATCACCAATGCCTGATTGGTTTGCCCGCTTTCGATCATTGCGGTGGCAAGGCTCAGACCATAGACGAAACCCGCACACGCCGCCTGAACATCAAACGCTGCGCCATGCGATGAGCCAAGCTTGTGCTGCACATAAGCCGCCGTTGCCGGAAACGCGGCATCGGGTGTCGAAGTGGCAACGATAATCAAATCAATATCGGCAATGCTCATACCCGCATGCGCCAGCGCTTTTTTCGCCGCCGCAACGCCAAGGTCAGACGAATTTACGCCAACATCTGCCTGATGGCGTTGGTGAATACCCGAGCGCGACACAATCCATTCATCGCTGGTATCCATAATCTTACTGAGGTCGTCATTTGTCAGAACCTTTTCAGGAACATATCCACCAACACCCTTAACCTGTGCTTTTCTTGTCATTTTTTAGTCCAGTGTTTGAGCCCAAGCATCATCAAGTAATACTTGCATTTTCTCAATATCAGCCGCAATGGTTTGGGAGATATCGGCATTCGCCACATCAACCGCCAAATTGACGGCAGACGCAAAACCGCTGGCATCGGCCCCGCCATGGCTTTTTACAACAATACCGTTGAGGCCCAGAAACATGCCCCCATTGGCGGCATTGGGATCCATGCGCTGGCGCAAACTTTGAAAGGCGGGACGCGCAAAAACATAGCCAAGCCTGGAAAAAAATGAGCCCGATATCGCTTGGCGTAAATATTCGGCAATTTGACGGGCGGTGCCTTCGGCTGTTTTGAGCGCGATATTACCCGTAAAGCCATCCGTGACAATGACATCAGCGTCGCCGCGCCCGATGCCGTCGCCTTCAATAAATCCGGTAAAATTCATCTCTGAGCGCGACAATAACTCAGCCGCCTCGCGCACGCTGTCAGTGCCCTTCACATCTTCAACACCAATATTCAACAGTCCAATGGTCGGGTCGGGGTTTCCAAAAATCGTGCGTACATACGCCGCCCCCATGACCGCAAATTGGGCATATTGCGAGGCTGGCCCACCTATCGTCGCGCCAACGTCCAGCACCACACTGCGCCCTCTGACGGTCGGCCAAACAGCCACAATGGCGGGGCGTTCGATCCCCGGCAAGGTGCGGAGAACAACCTTGGACATCGCCATTAAAGCGCCAGTATTGCCGGCCGAAATACACGCTTGTGCCGCGCCGGATTTAACCGCTTCAATGGCCTGCCACATACTGCTGACCTTCCGCCCCTGCCGCAGAGCAACGCTGGGCTTGGCGTCCATGGCGACAGACATTTCGCAGTGAACCAATGTGCTGGCGCTTTCAACACGGGGCTTGCGCGCCAGCGCGGGCCGGACGATTTGCTCGTCACCGAACAGAAGAAACCGTGCGCCAGCACGCTGCGCGAGCGCGGAGTCAATCCCGTCCACTATAATTTCGGGGCCGTGGTCACCGCCCATAACGTCAACAGAGATAACGGGGTCGGTCATATTCCCTCTAACCAAATGTTAGATCCAAACTCGGTAATGGATGCGACAGTTCGCCACGAATATCAAGTGCCATCATTGTCGGCATCGGTTTTGTGAAAATCCACCAAAACCGAAAAGGGCGAGGCAGGTTTTTCGCCGCCAAGCTCGCCAGCGTCAAACGCAACGCCTTCTTTTCGCGGATAAGCCGGTATTTCCATGGCAAAAACCTGCATGGCAAGTTCGCCAATATTGGCGGCACCGTCTTGCAATGCCTCCGGCGGGTCGGTCTCGAAATCATCATCAGGAATGACAAATTTCGCCACCATGCTTTCAGGCTGAAACTCGGCGGAAAAATTTTGCGATATGTCCGTCCAAATCGGTTCAAGCGTAACACCGCAAATTTGTTCGACACGGCCCTGCACGGTGCCGTTAACGTGCAGACAGCCTTTGTCCAGCGGGACAAGACGCGCTTCCACTTTGAGGGCATCGACATTATTGACCCCGAACCTCCGGGTCATGGCAGCGCGTATTTGTTCGGGCAGTTCAAAGCGTGCCTCGCGGCCCGTTGGCGGGACATCTTCAACGCGGATGGCATAATCGAGCGTCATGTCATCGCGAAAACGCGGTTCACAATCATCCATGCGTCACCTTCAGGTTTGGCGCTTTGGTAAAACTGTGACCGTTCAAAATGTCCTCAAGCGGGACATCTGCCAAATGTTTCTCCAATGCCAGCGCGTAGCCTGATAAGGCGTTCAAACCCGCTTCTTGTTGCGGCGATGGCGCGGTTTCTGGGTATAGATTGCGGGCCAGAATATCGTATATGCCGCTTATCTCCCCTTGTGCATCGAGAACGCCGTCATACGCCGTTGCGCGCCCGTAAAACGCCTCAACCATTTTCTGCACTTTTTTCCCGACGCCCATATCGCCGACCCCGGCCTCACGCATGGCCTGATCCATATCTTTGAAAAACATGTCGAAAAGATCTTGCCCGATTTGCGAGCGCCCCATACCCAATGCGCGCAAGCGGCGCAAAACCAGATGCACATGAAGCGCCATCATATCGAAGCGCCCGTCGAAATTATCCGGCGCACAGCCGGGCGCATAAAGTTCGGGCCGACGCGCTTGCTTCACGATCGACAAATATGCTTCGTGCACGCCCGCTGTCTTTTCGCGCGGTTTCAAGAAATCCAGCAAGCCCATGGGTTTTATCTCCGACAAGGATATAAGAATTCAGTTGCAACACCATATACGATTGTTTAGGTCATTTATACGGTTTCGCGGCTAAGAGAGTTAAAATGAAGCAGGTGAAAAGCATTTCCCTTCCCTCAAACAAACGCAAAAGCGCCCTGCGTGGCGCAGCGATAGGCCTGACACTGGCAGGACTTTTGGCGTGTGCGCCCGTTATCGACAATCGCGGTTATGTGTTTGACGAAAGTCTGCTGCCCGAACTCAAAGTCGGCACAACAAGCGAAGCCGACATCATTGGTCTGATGGGGTCGCCGTCGACCGTGTCGACGCTGAATGGCGGAGCGTATTATTACATTAGCAGCAAATTTGTCACCGAATCCTATCGTGCCCCGCGCGAGACGGAACGGCGCGTGCTGGCGATATTTTTCGACGCCGACAAAAAAATTCGCGACCTCGGATTTTACACGCTTGAGGACGGCAATGCTGTGACCATCATCGCGCGCACCACCGAAACGCAAGGGCGCGAACTGACGTTCCTGCAGCAGATTTTTGGCAATCTGGGTCGGTTTGAATCCGGCGACGGCGGCATAGCCGACTTCTAATTTCAAAATGCGAAAAACAAAAAACCCCCGACAGAGTGCTCTGCCGGGGGCTTTGTCGCGGTTACGCTTTAATGGGCAAGAACGGCCAGCATCAAAAGCGCCACAATATTGGTGATTTTAATCATCGGATTGACCGCCGGGCCGGCCGTATCCTTATACGGGTCGCCAACGGTGTCGCCGGTGACGGCGGCTTTGTGGGCTTCTGAGCCCTTACCGCCATGATTGCCGTCTTCGATATATTTCTTGGCATTGTCCCATGCCCCGCCGCCCGCTGTCATGGACAGCGCAACGAACAGGCCGGTAACGATAACACCCAGCAACATAGCGCCCAGCGACGAAAACGCCGCCGAACGACCTGCAATCTGTTCAATGATGAGATAAAGCGCAATCGGTGACAGCACGGGCAGAAGCGACGGTACAATCATTTCCTTAATTGCCGAACGCGTCAAAAGGTCAACGGCAGCCGAATAATCCGGCTTGTCTTCGCCTTTCATAATGCCCGGCTTTTCGCGGAATTGGCGCCGCACTTCCTCAACAATCGCGCCGCCCGCACGACCCACAGCCATCATGCCCATGGCGCCGAACAAATAGGGCAGCAAGCCGCCAATGAAAAGGCCGGTTACGACATAAGGGTTCGACAAGGAGAAGTCGGTTGTGACACCGGCGAAATACGGATATTCCGCGGGATTGGATGTGAAATATTTCAGATCTTGCGTGTAAGCGGCAAACAGAACCAGCGCACCCAGACCCGCTGAGCCGATGGCATAGCCCTTGGTCACAGCCTTTGTGGTATTGCCCACAGCGTCCAGCGCGTCAGTGGTGTTACGAACCTCTTCCGGCAGATCGGCCATTTCGGCGATGCCGCCGGCATTATCCGTCACCGGGCCAAACGCATCCAGCGCCACCACCATACCGGCCAGCGCCAGCATGGTTGAGACCGCAATCGCAATGCCGAACAGGCCGGCCAGCGAGAAGGTCGAAATGATGCCAATAACAATCACCAGCGCCGGCAGTGCGGTGGCTTCCATCGACACGGCAAGGCCCTGGATCACATTTGTGCCATGGCCGGTTTCCGACGCCGCAGCAACCGATTTAACCGGACGGTAGTTCACGCCGGTATAATATTCGGTAATCCAAATGATGAGGCCGGTAATGACCAGACCGATAAAGCCGCACAGGTAAAGGTCGAGACCATTAAACACCTGGTCTTCAATATTGCGCTGCGTGTCGAGGCCGATAACGGCATCGGTTACGAAATAAAGCGCAATCAGCGACAAAATGGCGGAGGCGATAAAGCCTTTGTACAAGGCACCCATGATTGAGTTATTTTTGCCCAGGCGGACAAAAAACGTACCGATGATTGAGGTGACAATGCAGGTCGCGCCAATGGCGAGCGGATACATCATCATGACCATTGTATCGGCGGTAAAGAAGATCGAGCTAAGCACCATGGTAGCCACAATCGTCACGGCATAAGTCTCAAACAAGTCAGCGGCCATGCCCGCACAGTCGCCGACATTATCACCCACATTATCGGCAATGGTAGCCGGATTGCGCGGATCGTCTTCGGGGATACCCGCTTCCACCTTGCCGACCAGATCGCCGCCAACATCAGCGCCCTTGGTGAAAATACCACCACCCAGACGGGCAAAAATCGAGATGAGTGAGGCACCAAACCCAAGCGCTACAAGCGCGTCGATAACCTGGCGGCTGTCAGGGTCAAGGCCGAAACCGTCGACCAGAATGGCGAAATAAACCGCGACCGACAACAGCGCCAGCCCTGCGACCAACATGCCGGTGACGGCACCCGATTTGAACGCCATGGAAAGGCCGGCAGCGAGACTTGTGCTCGCCGCTTGCGTGGTACGCACATTGGCGCGCACCGAAACCAGCATGCCAACATAGCCAGCCAGACCCGACAAAGCGGCACCGATGACAAAGCCAAATGCGACTTTCAATCCGAGGAAATAAGCCACGAGTACCGCAATCGCGACACCGACAATGGCAATCGTGCGATATTGGCGGCTTAGATATGCACCAGCGCCTTCCTGAATAGCGGCTGCGATTTCTTGCATTTTTTCATTGCCGGCGTCTGCTGCCAAAATACTGCGTACCGCCCAGATGCCATAGACAATGGCCAAAACGCCAGACGCGATGATAAGCCACATAAGAGTGCTCATTGGATCTACCTCATTGTTGGCGAGGAAATACGGGCACGGACTGCACCCCTCCCCTGATTAAAGTGCCGAGAAAATGCCCGAAATTTGGCTTAAAAGCAACAAAAAGTCCTTTTCTCGACGGTTTTTAACAATAACTTTCTAGAAATGCGTGTACCCGCGCTTTTCAAGGCGCATTTGCCCGCCATCAGCGTCAACAAATCGCGCCGAGAACGCCTCGGTCGGGCTTTGGCGAGGTGTGCCGATTACCGTGCCGATTCTCGTCAGCGCGACATTTGCGGTGCGGGCGATGGCGTCGAGTTTGCCCGCATTGTCGGCACTGACGCTAAAAGCCAGTTGATAATCGTCCCCCCCGGTCACGAGAGTTTGCAAGCCTGCCGCATCTTGAACATAAGCCACGCCTGCCGCCGACAGCGGCACCGCAGATGCCTCGATCTCCATGGCGACCCCCGAAGCGCGGCAAATATGATCGAGGTCACCCGCCAGCCCATCTGAAACATCGATACAGGCCGAGGCGACACCTGCTAGAGCTTGCCCCAGCGCCAGTTGCGGCACGGGGCGCTCGTAAGCCGCGCGCGCCGCGCCATTTGCGCCCGTGGCGAAATCCTGCAACCCCAAAAACCCATCGCCAATCGTGCCGGAGACATAAACCGCGTCGCCCGCGCGCGCGCCCGACCGGCTCAAAAGATCTGATTTTCGCCCAATGCCATGCACGCAAACGGATATGAAAGGCGTGGGTGCATGCACCGTGTCGCCGCCCCATAAGGCAACCTTGTAGGTGTCCAGCCCCGCCCCCAATGCTGCGGCAAATTGGTCGAAAAATGCGCTGTCCCAATCCGGGCCGATACCCCATGTCAGCAAACATCCTGTCGGCGTCGCCCCCATGGCCGCGAGGTCGGACAGCGCACTGCCCAATGCGCGCTGGGCCACAATATCGCCGGATGCGGCTTCGGGAAAATGCACCCCCGACACCAGCGCATCGGTCGACACAACGCCCTGATAGCCCTCCGGTATCTCAAAAACAGCGGCATCATCGGCCAGACCGCGCGCCGCTTTATTGGCGGCCAACGGGGTCAGATAGTGTGCGATCAGGTCAAATTCATCCATGGGCATAGCACGAGCGATCACTCCGGTGGTGGTGCGTTTGATGCTACGGCCTGTCCAACGCGGTCGAGCAGTGCGTTTGCCATGCCGCCCTCAGGCCCGTCAAAAAACGCATGCGCGATATCTGTATATTGCGATACCAGAACGCCCGTGGGCGCATCGCCGCCAAAAGCCAGTTCATACACCCCACAGCGTAAAATAGCGCGCAAGGTGCTGTCCAATCGTGCCAGATGCCAGTTTTCGCTCAAGCACTCGTCAATCCGACGATCAATCGGCGTCTGATTTTCGACCACCCCGCGCAAGATATTTTCAAAATAGGCAGCGTCGGCGTCGGGCATATTCACGCCATCCATCGACACATCCAAACGGTGCGCCACAAATTCTCGAATGATATTTTCGAGCGGCGTTTTGGCAATGTCCATCTGATAAAGCGCTTGCACCGCCAAGAGCCGCGCCGCGGCGCGGGCATCGCGGTCACCGCCGGGCGCTGCACCTGCCGTTAAATCTGCCATCAGACCTGCCACTGGTCGCGCAAACTCAAAAGTGCCAGGGCTGCTTTGGCCGCGCCGCCGCCCTTATCTTTGTCCGACCGATTGCATCGCGCCCAGGCCTGTTGTTCGTTTTCGACCGTCTGGATGCCATTGCCAATGGCGAGACCGTCTCGCACGCCTAAATCCATCAGCCCGCGTGCGCTTTCATTGCACACAATATCATAATGTGTCGTCTCACCACGGATCACCACCCCCAAGGCGACATAGCCGTCATATTTGCCGGTTTGAGCCGCATAAGAAATCGCAACGGGCAATTCTAAAACGCCGGGCACTTGCGCGCGTTCATATTGGCACCCTGCCGCTTCCAGCGCGTGAACGGCACCCTCGACCAGCGCATCGGCCAGCGCGTCGTAAAAGCGTGCTTCGACAATCAAAATGTTTTTGCTCATATATGTCAGTCTCCGAATATGGGGCGCTGGCCTGAAATTTTCAGGTCATAGCCATCGAGCGCCACCACGGTGCGCGGCGTGTCGGATAAGAGTTCAATCTCGTGCAAACCTAAGTCGAGCACAATCTGTGCCCCCATGCCATAATCGCGCAAGCGCGTCGGCATGGCCTCGCCGCTATCTTGCGGGTTAAATCTGTCTGAAAACGGCGTTGGCGAGGTGTTGCGGATAAACACAATCACCCCGCGCCCCTCATCGCCGATGATTTTTAATGATTGGCGCAAGGTGTTGGCGCGCGGCATGGCACTGCCCAACACATCGGTGACAATGTTTTCGGCGTGAAACCGCGTTAGAACAGGTTTCGCACCAGAAATATCGCCCTTCACCAAAGCAATATGCTCTTCGTTTTCCACCGTATTGCGATAGATAATGGCCTTAAACTCGCCGCCCTCTTCGGTTGCAAAATTCGTCTCATGAATACGCTCGACCAGCGTGTCCTTGCGGCGGCGATAGGCAATCAAATCCGCAATCGTGCCCAATTTCAGCCCATGTAGCTGGGCAAATTGCACCAAGTCCGGCAAGCGCGCCATGGTGCCGTCATCATTCATGATTTCGCAAATAACACCGGACGGATAAAGCCCGGCAAGGCGGGCAATATCAACCGCAGCCTCGGTGTGGCCGGCGCGGATCAATACGCCACCTTCGCGGGCGACCAGCGGAAACACATGCCCCGGTGAGACAATATCCGTGGCGCCCTTGGTCGGGTCGATCGCCACCGAAATTGTGTGCGAGCGATCATGGGCGGATATGCCCGTGGTGATGCCTTCGCGCGCTTCAATCGACACGGTAAAAGCTGTCTGATGCCGCGAGCGGTTGGTTTGCGACATTAATTCAAGCCCCAACTGTTCCGAGCGATCTTGCGGCATCGCCATGCAAATCAGCCCACGTCCGAATTTAGCCATGAAGTTGATTGCCTCGGGCGTCGCCATTTGCGACGGTATAATGAGATCGCCCTCGTTTTCGCGGTCTTCGGCATCTACAAGAACGATCATTTTGCCATTGCGGGCATCCTCAATGATATCCTCCATTGGCGACAGATACTGGCTGTATTCAGACATTTTCGTTTCCTTCGGTATCTTTCAGGCGCGCAACGTAGCGCGCCAGCACATCAATTTCCAGATTAACCCGATCGCCAACCTGCGAAGCGCCCCAGCTTGTTACGCTCTGGGTATGCGAAATGAGATTGACCCCAAAACTATCCCCCTCAACCTCGTTCACGGTCAGCGAGGTGCCGTCCAGCGTGATTGACCCCTTGGGCGCAACAAAGCGCATAATGTCTTTGGGCGCGCGAAATGTGAAACGCTTGCTGTCACCTTCGGGGCGAATATTTACAATTTCCGCCAGCGCATCGACATGGCCGGAAACAATATGTCCGCCCAGTTCATCGCCGAGGCGCAGCGCGCGTTCCAGATTGAGGCCGTGGCCGACTTGCCAGTCGCCGGCGGTTGTCACATCCAGTGTTTCTTTCGACGCCTCGACCGCAAACCAATGCGTATCGTCGCGCGTGCCGCGCTCAATAACCGTGAGGCAAACGCCCGAACACGCGATCGACGCACCCAGTTCAATGCTATCGGGCTCATATACAGTTTCAATCTCGAAGCGCGTATCGCCACTTCCCGAAACCGACGCCACCCGTCCGATATCCGTGATTATGCCTGTAAACATTTTGTTATTACTCTCCTATGCATGGGTTCCGGCTTTGCGTCGCCAAAGACTGAAACGATCGGGGTCAAAAACCTTGCGCTCAACGCAATCGAAGTCACGCGCCAGCGCCTCCGATTGCAGCCCCATATGTGATATATCACTTTCGCCCGTCATGGCGACTTCGTGAGGCGCTTCAAACAGGGCAATATCGTCAACGCATCGGGCGGCCACAAAAGCCGCCGCCAGTTGCGGCCCACATTCAAGCAAGACGCGATTGAGGCCGCGCGCCGCCAAATTTTCAAGAAATTTATGCGGCTGCAAATCATCGAACCGGCACAGCTCGGCATGGTGTTGCGCGTCACCCGGCTGTTCGCATGCCAGCAAAACAGGCTGCGTGGTTGCGCGTTGGGCGAGTTTGGAAGTGCTTGGCAAATACCCGCTGCGGCTCATGACAACCGGCAATGGGGAACGATCGGCCAGCCCGGGCAAACGGCAATCAAGCCCCGGGTCATCGGTTTTAAGCGTGCCGCGCCCCGTGACGATGGCGTCGTGCGTGGCGCGCAGCATGTGGCCGATATTGCGCGATAGCGCTCCTGTAATCCAAGGAGGCTCGCCCTCCGGGGTACGCATAAAGCCGTTTTTACTGACCGCCAGCTTGAGGGTTACGTGCGGGCGCCCGCCGCTGACACGCGATAAAAACCCGGCATTGATCTGATGCGCCTTATCCTGCAACAAACCTTCATGCACCCGAATCCCCGCAGCGCGCAATATTTCACCGCCGCGCCCGGCCACCCGCGGGTCGGGGTCGCGCAGGGCGAAGAAAACCGATTTTAGGCCTGCCGCCACCAGCGCATCGGCGCACGGGGCGGTTTTGCCGGTATGCGCGCATGGCTCCAGCGTGACATAGGCCGTGCCGCCTTGGGCCGCACTACCGGCTTCTTTCAGCGCTTCGGTTTCAGCGTGCGGGCGCCCGCCGCATTGCGTCCAGCCCGTGCCGACAACCGTGCCTTCAGCGCTGACGATAACGCAGCCGACCGCGGGATTGGCCGCCGTTGCCCCCTGCCCGCGCACGGCAAGACGCAAGGCCTGTTCCATGAAATGTCGGTCTTTCTCACCGGCATCGCACAAAGCTGTTTCACTTATTTTGGTGCTGCTCGTTTGCATAACGCGCCCCATTTTGAGGGGAGTTATACCTCGCCGTCCGACTGGATCGACATTTCCCCCAGAAACTCTTCAAAGTCTTTGGCTTCACGAAAGTTCCGATACACTGACGCAAACCGCACATAACCTACCTGATCCAGTGCGTATAGCCCTTCCATCACCAGTTCGCCGACGAGTTTGGCCGGAATTTCGCTTTCGCCCAAATTCTCCAGACGCCGAACAATGCCGCTTACCATACGCTCAATCCGTTCCGGCTCAACGGGGCGTTTTCGCAGAGCGACTTGCACAGATCGCATGAGTTTATCGCGGTCGAAAGGCACTTTTCGGCCTGTATTTTTAATAATTGTCAGTTCTCGGAGCTGAATACGCTCAAAGGTTGTAAATCGCCCGCCGCAATCGGGGCAAACCCGACGCCGACGAATAACTGAATTGTCTTCGGTTGGCCGGCTGTCCTTCACTTGCGTGTCGGCATTCATGCAATAGGGACACCGCATGAAGGCCGCCTAGTAAATCGGGAACCGGGCGCACAGTGCCTTGACCTGGTCGCGCACGCCAGCCTCGGCTTCGGGAGCACCCTGCCCGTCTGCTGCGGCAACCGCATCCAAAACCTCGGCGATCATGTCGCCGACTTTACGAAACTCGCCAACGCCGAAACCGCGCGTTGTGCCCGCTGGCGTGCCCAGACGCACACCCGATGTCACCATCGGTTTTTCGGGGTCAAACGGCACACCATTTTTGTTGCAGGTGATATTGGCCCGTTCCAACGCAGCCTCCGAAACATCTCCGGTCAGCCCTTTGGGGCGCAAATCCACCAAAACCAGATGGTTTTCAGTACCGCCAGATACAATATCAAAGCCATGCCCTTGCAAGGTGTCGGCGAGCGCGCGGGCATTATTGACCACCTGCTGGATATAGAGCTTGTATTCGGGTTGCAGCGCCTCGGCAAAAGCCACGGCCTTGGCCGCAATCACATGCATGAGCGGGCCACCCTGAATACCCGGGAAAATCGCCGAATTAAACTTTTTGCCCAGCGCCTCATCATTGGACAAAATCAACCCGCCGCGGGGCCCGCGAAGCGTTTTATGCGTCGTCGTGGTGACCGCATGGGCGAACGGCAATGGGCTTGGATGCGCGCCGCCGGCAACAAGGCCGGAAATATGCGCCATATCGACAAGCAAATAGGCGCCCACGCTGTCGGCAATTTCGCGGAAACGGGCAAAATCAATGATGCGCGGATAGGCTGAACCGCCTGCAATAATGAGTTTAGGCTGATGCTGTTTTGCCAAAGCCTCAACCTCGTCAAAATCAATGCGGTGGTCGTCGCGGCGCACGCCATATTGCACGGCGTTGAACCATTTGCCGGACTGGTTGGGCGCGGCGCCATGCGTGAGATGCCCGCCCGCAGCAAGGCTCATGCCCAAAATCGTGTCACCCGGATTGATAAGCGCCTGCATGACGGCTTGATTGGCTTGCGAACCCGAATTGGGCTGAACATTGGCATAGGCGCAATCGTAAAGTTTGCGAACACGCTCAATGGCAAGCTCTTCGGCCACATCGACATGCTCGCAACCGCCATAATAACGCCGACCGGGATAGCCCTCGGCATATTTATTGGTCAGCACGGAGCCTTGCACTTGCATTACGGCCTTGGAAACTATGTTTTCCGAGGCAATCAGCTCAATTTGTTCCCTTTGCCGTGACAGTTCGCTGCCCATCACGCGCGCGATATCAGGATCGCGCTCGACAATATCACTGTCAAAAAACGGATTTTCTCCGGGTATGGGAAGTTCCTTGCTTTGCGACATGCTGCTTCCTTTCACACGAGGTGTTCTTGCCGATCATGTACCACAATTATCGACCCGTACCAACAGACACAATTCGCCATGTGGTCGCAGTTTTGAGGATATTAACAAAAAGCGTTGTTACGCCCACATGTTCCGTTCGACCAGAACCGATTTTAGCAGCGCACAATCATCGGTCATGATGCCGTCCACGCCCATATCAATCAGATTGTGCATGGTTGA
>MDTB01154429.1_pt1 | contig 14232 bp, 16 predicted proteins | sample 811161 | NCBI WGS metagenome assembly MDTB01 (sample SAMN05326650, study PRJNA326480) | marine metagenome | isolation source: seawater | place: Mediterranean Sea | collected 2009
ATAATTTTTAAATTTAAACTATTAAATTCTTCTCCAACAACAATATCTTTTGATACGTAAATTGAACTCTTAAATTGAAGACTTTCAAATTCATCTTTAGATGGTCGATATTTTATTTTACCAACAGATTCCCAAGCCCTCCTAAGACTTTGATTATGATTTCCGCTCATCTTAGGAATAATAAATGGAGAAAAATCAGTCCCAATTGGTTTTCGGTCTATGTAAAAAGTCATTTTTTAGAATTTTCTTTAGGGAATATCTTCACATCTGTATATAATCCATCGCACCTCTTTGTTACTCTTCTGAATTCTAATTTCATTCCATTTATCTCTATATAAGCATGAGGATATCCCTCAACATCTTTTATCCCTATAGTATCAAAACCATCTTCTTTAATTCCTTCAAAACATTTATTTAGGTTACTGTCTGATATATTTCTTCTAAGAAAAGTAGATCCTTTTCCTTTTTGGCGATAAGGTTCTGGACAATTTTCAATAATTTTAAAAATCATTTTTTCTATGATTGAATTAGCTCTTAAAAATACTCTCTAGCAAGTGTTCTGCTTCTAATTACATGTCCACTTCCTAGAATATTTGAGTAATCGCATATAAAAACTATAAGGCTCAATATATTTCTCTTATTAAATTAAATGCTTCAACTGCTTCTCGGCCCACTTAACCTCCTCTTAACTTTGCTAAATGTTCTATAGCTTTGACTGAAGGAGAATGAGGCCATGGACGCATTTCAGAAGAATAAACATTTAGAGCTTGTATTTTTTTTTGAAATTGCTTACTAATATCTACAAAAAAATTTGGTTGAAAATATTCATATGCTCCTTTTGGTTGCCAATCAGTGCTGCTTATAACTTCATAAGTTAATATTTTTTTACTTTGCTTCCAGGCATTGGCCTGCATGCAGTAATTGTTCCTTCATATAGTCTTCTATGATCTACATTTACATCTCCAGAATGATGGGTATAAACTATTTCAGGTTTGTATTTGCTGATTTTTTCCTCAATTAATTTAATTAAATCTAATCTATCGATTGAGACTAAACGATTAATCAGGTAATTCTAAAAATTCAATTCCATTAACTCCCAATATTTCTGAAGCTTTATTTGCAGAAACAATTAGATTATTTAATTAACTAGATGCTTTTTCTCTATTTCTTTCTTTTTGCCTCGAAGTAAACCCTTCAGCTGCAATAATGACGAAAACCTCATCTCCTTCTTGAGAATGTCTTAATATTGCTCCGCCTCAACCAAGAACTTCGTCATCAGGATGAGCGGCAATAACTAATATTGTCTTATCCATATTGACAAATAACTAAGGATTAGTTTAATCGAACAAATCTTTTATGACAAACCGGACCTTCAAGAACTTCATGTACAGGAAGGCCTTCTTCACATTTTTTTATCAATGAAAAAACTTCATCTAGAGCTGTTAGATATTGGGATATTACTTCTGGCTTATGCTCAATACAAACATAACAAGTATTGGATGCCAAAAATCCTTTTTTAAGCATCTCCTGAGTAATGAGCGTCTTATACTCTAGTGCATGTTTACTCTCAAAGTTAAAAGTTGCTAAAGCAGGTATTCCACTAAGTTTGATTTTCAAATTGTAGTTTGCTGCTAATTCAGCCCAAGATTGCTTTAAAGAGGCTCCAATTGAAGTGATTTTTTCCCAACTTTTCTCTCTTTCCATTACCTCAAGTGTCTTTAGAGCTGCACTGGGGCCAATTCGCTCTGTCCAAAAAGTGCTGCTTATGAATGTTTCTTGAGCAGCAGACATAACTGAATCCCTTCCAACTATTGAGGTTATGGCATAACCATTTCCTAAAGCTTTTCCAAAAATAGTTATATCAGGTTCAACTCCAAATTTTTTATAAATCCCTCCAAAAGTTTCTCTAAATCCAGATGTACACTCATCAAAAATAAGAATAATTCCGTTTTTATCACACAATTTCCTTATTCCATTTAAAAATTCAATAGATGGAGGTAAATTTCTCTGAACTTCTATCTTAATTGCTGCTAGATCATGATCATTAACTATCTGTTTTATTTGGTCAAATTTGTTAAAACTAAACGGTTGAACAGTTCCTGCAAGCACTTTTGGTACTCCATTTGGCTGAAGACCATCTAATAAATGTTCAGAAAGTCCCGATTCGTTTTTAAGATTAGTAGCAAGATACCAGTCATGCCAACCATGATATCCACATATTGCTACTTTATCCTTACCCGTAGCAGCCCTTGCAATTCTTATTGCAATTGAATTGGCTTCACCTCCTGTCCTTGCAAACCTAACTTTTCCTGCCCATGGATTTAATTCTATTAATTTTTCAGCCAACCAAACTTCCTCTGGGCAATTTAATGTACTCATATTCCCAAAACTTATTGTCTTTACTACAGCATCATCTACTTCTTCATGACCGTATCCTAATATATTTGTACCTATACCCATAATGCACATGTCTATAAATTTTTGCCCTTCAAGATCCCAAACAAAACAACCTTTTGACTTAGAAAAATATGAAGGCCATTTTTCGGGTAAAAACATTTCAGATCTTTTAGAAAGTAACATATTGCCTCCAGGTATAATTTTCTTAGCTCTTTTCCATAGTTTTTGGCCTTTATTAATCTTCATACCTTCATTTCTAGAAAACATTCTATTAGCCTCAAACAAACTTGGTTTTAAGTCATAGAGTTTTAAAATATCTAACCAAGAAAAGTAGTTTTCCTCTTTGAAGAAATCTACTATATTTCTAATAACCTCTAAATCTTCAGGTTCATCAACTGTCCACCTATGAAAGGATAAATCTTGTTTATTCTTAAAATTCAGAATTTTTAAATGTTCTTGATCTCTTATCCACTCTGTAACATGTTCTCTTTTTCTTAAATCCTGGCAAGACGAATTCGCTTTAATTAGAACTTCTTTTTTAAAAATTTCTACATCTAAGCCATCAGGAAATGTTGGGGGGAAACAATTACTTACATAATCTGCTTTACTTGTTTGATAAAAATCTATAACTTCATTTATTATTGATATATCAATCAAAGGACAATCGGCGGTAAGTCTAATTAAATTGTCAGCATTAGTGTTTTGAGCAGCTAAAACATATCTTGATAAAACATCATTTTCACTACCTCTTATGACATTAATATTTAAATTATTTAGATCAAAAAAAAGTTCATCATTTTCTTTAGAATCAGGAATAGCAACAATTATTTCATCTATTTTCTTAGAAGTTTTTAACCTTTTTATCATAAACTCAATTAAAGAATCATTACCTAATTTTTTAATTACTTTTCCAGGGAATCTAGTTGAACCTAATCTTGCCTGAAGAATGACACAAACATTTTTATTCATTTTAAAAAACCTAAATTAACTGCCTCTTTTAATCCATTTACGTGGATCTATATCATATATTTTATCCCAAGAATATTTCTTGTATGCAATAGGGCATTCTATACTTTCATTTTTTATTTCTTCCAAAGCATTTTGGATTTCTTCAAGCTCTTTCTTAGATGTTATTCCAACCAAAATTACGTCTATATCTTTGCAAGTTTTAAAAAAACTTAAACTTGCTTTTAATTTAGTGAGGTTATTATTGTTTATATCTTGTTCAAAAGATTTGTGATGAGATTTGAAATTAGTAGATAAAAAATCAGGCCAAGTTATATAGCTTTGCAAAACTAATCCTTGTAAGAAAATACTTCTTGCATGAATCTTAAATCCTGATTTTTTAAGACTCTTTATTGTCCCATCATTTAATAGTCTCTGATCATATATTGATAATGGTAATTGAACTATATCTAATTTATCTAAATCAACTTTATCTAAATCATTTTTTTCATAAATAGAAATCCCGATATTTTTGACAATTTTACGATCCTTAAGACTTATTAACCATTCTTTAATCAATCGATATTTTGAGTTTTTTAAAGATCCTACATTATGAATTAGTAATCCATATAATTTTGTCGATGATAATTTCTTTAGACTGCTTTTTAAATTATTTTCTAAAATCTCTAAAAATTCAGTATTATTTTCATAGTTCATCTCGGTATTTATTTTGCTTATCACTTTAAAGTGATTATTTTTTATTAGATTTTTTCCTATTATCTTTTCAGCTTCGCCATATGCCTGAGCAGTATCTAGAAGTTTGATTTCATTATAAAACGCAAAATTAAGTATTTCCTCAACATTAGTTGATTCGACTTTACCATTTCTGTTTGTTAATCCATAATCTAGCCCAAATTGGGCGGTACCAAGACATAAATTTGGAAAAGTATCCATATTTAATTGAATTCTTCCATGAGAAAAATCAACTTATTGATAATATATTCCTGATCTCTAAATGTTAACCCAGGGTAAAGTGGTAGGGTAATTACATTTGTTGAATAAGCTTCTGCATGTGGGAATTGCCCAAAATGAAATCCTTGTTTCTGGTAGTAAGGTTGTAGGTGAACTGGAATATAGTGAATTTGTACTCCTACTCCTGCAGCTCTCATACCCTCAAAAACTTGCCTATGAAATTTCTTACCTTTTTTATCCAATTTAATTATTGCTAAATGTACTGAAGAATAAACATTTTCAGGTATCTTAAGAAATTGGAAAGAAAAACCTTTAGATAGCTCTTTATAATTTTCAAGTAAATTGTTCCTTTCTTCAACAACTTTGTCTAAACGCTTCAATTGACTCATCCCTAAAGCCGCATGTATGTCGGTAAGTCTATAATTAAAACCAAGGTCCTGTTGTTCATATTTCCATAACTCTTTTTCGGGTAGCACAAATTTAGTAAAATCTTTCGTAATGCCATGACTCCTTAGCTCTTTAATTTTTTCAGCAAGGGTTATATTTTTTGTTGTTGCCACCCCACCTTCACCTGAAGTAATAATCTTAACAGGATGAAGACTAAAAACTGATATTTCACTATATTGGCAACTACCAACATATTTATTAAAGTATTTCCCACCAATAGCGTGACTTGCATCTTCAATAATCAGAAAACCATATTTTTTTGATAAATCAAAAATTTTTTTCATATCACAGCTTGCACCAGAAAGATGAACTGGGACTACAATTTTTGGTAAAGAGTTATTTTTTTTAGCTGCTTTGAGTTTTTTCTCTAAGGCTGATAATGACATTAAGCCAGTAATAGGATCAATATCTACAAAATCTACTGAGGCTCCACAATATCTTGCACAATTTGCAGAGGCGACAAAAGTAATAGGAGAGGTCCATAAAATATCACCTTCCCTAAGCCCTAGTGATAGACAAGCAATATGCAGTGCACTTGTTGCACTATTTAAAGTTACTGCATAAGGTACTTCTAATTTTTTTGAAAGCTTTTCTTCAAATTCATTTACTACTGGACCTTGTGTGAGATAAGAGCTTCTTAGAACTTTAATTACTTCTTCAATATCATCCTCTAATATAGTTTGTCTTCCGTAAGGAATAAATTTTGTAGATTCGTTTAAAAAATTTCTATCCATAAATCTTCTTTATTAAAATGGTACAAAATTTTTATCAATATTATGAATTATCAAATTTCTTAATTTATTTACAGTAAGAAATTCATCATTTATGTCGGAAGTATAATTAAATCCCTCTTTTACAAAATTCATAACTTCTTTCGATATCTTATATTCATTAATAGGAGAGTTATAAGTTGGTAAGATTGCATAATATTTCCCAAGATCAATAGTTGAATAACTGTCAGAAGTAGAGATCATTTCTTCATGTAACTTTTCTCCAGGACGAATACCACATATCTTTTTTTTGCAAGATGGTCCAATAGCCTCAGCTAAATCTGAGATTCTATAACTTGGAATTTTTGGTACAAAAATTTCTCCACCATAATTATTATTCATAGCCCAAAGAACCATATCGACTCCTTCTTTGAGTGAAATATTAAATCTCGTCATATTGGGATTAGTAATTTCTAGAGTGCCCATAGGGGCCTTTCTTAAAAAGAGTGGAATAACTGAACCTCTTGAACCCATAACATTGCCATATCTAACAACGGAAAATTTGATATCTTTTTCACCTTTTACATTATTAGCAGCTACAAAAAGTTTATCTTGGCATAGTTTTGTTGCTCCGTATAAATTAATTGGTGATGAAGCTTTATCAGTACTTAATGCTATTACTTGCCTTACATTGCTTTCTAGACAGGCTTGTACAATATTTTCTGCTCCAATAACGTTAGTTCTTATAAACTCAAATGGATTATATTCAGCTGCTACAACCTGCTTAAGTGCTGCAGCGTGAACTACTATTTCTACCTGATCTAAAGCTCTTTTTAGTCTTTCTTTATCTCTAATATCTCCTATAAAAAATCTTAATTGAGGATATTTTTTCTCTGGATATTTTTGCTGTAGTTCCCATTGCTTAAGCTCATCTCGGCTATAAATAACAACTCTCTCAATATCTGGATATCGTAATAATAATTCAGCTAGAAAAGCTTTGCCAAAACTTCCTGTACCCCCTGTAATTAATATACTGTTGATTAAGGTTTTATTCATTAAAGTCTTTAATTATTCAATATTTTATTCTAAATTATGTTTATTTAAAAATTATATACACTAAATTATTAATCATTTGAATTTATTAAATTAATTAAATAAATAATTAACTTCTCATTTTTTGACATTCTTTGTTAACAATTTTTCTCGGCATATTTACTTAAATTTCTAATAAAAACTTTTGTTTTAACATTTTCAGAATTAGATTTCCCAATTTTTCCAGATGTATACATAAGTATACTTTGACCTTGCACTGTTCTTACATGTGGCAACCATTCAGGCGCATTATTAATTGGATTTTCAATAACTAGTTTACATTTCTTTGAAGAATCTAAAGGATTGAAAATAAAAACATAAATATAAGAAGAATCATGCCCCCAATTAAAAAATTTATTAGGCCTATCAAGTATTAAATTTGCTATGTTCGTCACTAGAAATGCATTGTTTTTTTTGTCAATAACCGTGCCTCCTAACGTTTTAGTAAAAAAGTATTGTTTATTTTTTTTATCCAATAAAAAATTCATTTTTTGTAAATCGACCTCATCATTTTTAATTTCAATCAGAAATAATTCTGAAGAATTCATCTTTTCTATTATTAATGGAATAACATTCATATCCTCAACATTAAAACCTGGACCAATTTCAAGTGAATTATTTTTTTTTAGACCACCTTCTAATTGAAATATTGCTTTTGCATTGTCAGCCTCAATATTATAAAACATAGACTCAATAGAAAGCTCATTACTAAATTTATATATTTCTACGGATTGACTAATCATATAGTCTTTATTATCAGAGCCTTCTACTCTTTTAAGTATTAGATATAAATACTTTTCATTTTGAAGTCTATTAATATAAAAATTGAAATTAGCGTATCCGTCTAATCTTGATTTTAATAGTATTCTGGGTTTTGAAAAATCTCTTTTATTAATTTTTTCATAAATAACCAATTGAGGTCTAGGGTCCTTACCTATTGAATGCTTTGTCCTCCGAGCTGCTATGTATATTTTTTTATTATGTGAAAATATTTTTGGATAAGTTAAATGGTCTCCAACTGAAACTGGCTTTTCCCAATCAATAATATTGTTTTGCTTTATTTTCCCTTCCCTATACAAAACATGATCATCTCCATGAGGATAATATGCTACATGAATAATATTTCCACTGGTAACAGTAATTGAACCTCCTCCATGATTGTCTACTACTTGGCCTAGATCATATTCAGAATTAGAAATATGATCTTTTGAAAAATATCTTAGCTTTAATCTAAATATATCTTTGTCATTATCGAGCCATGAAACAACATAACCATTTTTTGTCTCAAAAATTTTATTTAAATCTTGATAAGCAGTAGCTCTTGATGAACCAATATTTGATAAAAGACTATCATTTTCATTAACACTAATAGGTCTTGATTCTACTTTTACTTTTTCTCCATAACAGGTTTTTACACCAAAACAATGCATATGAAAAAAAATAGGTATTTTTTTAAAATGTTTGTAGTTTAAGAATAATAAAATTATAAAAGTTAAAGTTAAAAAGAATTTATTTCTTTTATCAAATATCATTTAGTTACCAAATAAAAAGATTCTAATTTTATCTCTTGCCCTTCAAGTTCTAATTGAATTCCTATTTCCTTAGATAGATATTCAAGATTATCTGCGAGCCAAGGAGTAAAATCTAGAGCTTTGTGGGTCCATGCTTCTCGAAGATTTGCGTTTTTAAGTATTCCTAATTCAGTATTCATTTCTTTAACCTATTATCCATAAAGCCTATATGCATTATCTCTTGATATCTCTGCAATATTTTGAGGTGAAATTTCTTGTTGATATTCACTACATAAATCAAAAAATTTATCAAGGAAATCTTGCATTGAAGAGGACATAAAAAAAGAGTTTACCCTTCTATGTTAGATCGACTGTCAATAAGAACTTTCTTGTAAAGTGGGTTAAGTGTTGTAAAAACTTTTACAGCACCATTAGCACCATATATCGCAGAAATTTTCTTATATTTAGATTCACATAATTATGTTGGAATCTAAGATGAGAAACTTTTTTAAGTAACTAATTTTTACGACTGATAAGAAAAAAAATATATAACTGAGTCTCAGGATAAAGCTGCTAATTAATACAAAAAAAGGTAAAGCATCTTTTAAAAGATTTTGGCATCATTAGAATAATTATAGTTTTGATTTTTAAAGAAAATATTACCATGAGTGAAACAGTTTTAGTCGTTGTAGCTCATTCAGACGATGAATCCATTTCTATGGCTGGTACTATTATTAAACACAACGAAAAAGGAGATGAAGTTTTTGTAATTTCAATGACTGATGGAGTGGGTGCTAGAAGTAATAAAAATCCTGATGAGATAAAATATAGAAAGAATGCATCTCTTCTGGCAAGCAAGTTATTAGGATTTAAATGGGGCGAATGTTATGCTTTCAATGATAATGCTATGGATACTTATCCCTTACTTGAAATTGTAAAGGCTGTTGAACAAGCCAAGGCAAAATATATGCCAACACTAGTTTACACTCATAGTCCAGCTGATCTGAATGTAGATCATAGGGTTATATCTAATGCTGTATTAACAGCTTTTAGACCACAGCCAAGAGAAAGATGCAAAGAGTTAAGACTTTTTGAGGTCTCTTCTGCCACTGACTATGGACACTCTGCTATAACAGGTTCATTTTCTCCTAACTTATTTGTTGACATTAGTAAGGAGTGGGCAACCAAAGTTAGTTCTCTAGAAGCATATAGTTCAGAAATTCGTGATTATCCTCACAGCAGGTCAATAGAAGGCATCAAAAATCTTGCAAGAGTAAGAGGTAATCAGGTTGGCCTTCCTATGGCCGAGGCATTCCAAATTATTCGCAAAATAGGTTTTTGAAATGAAAATAATTATATGTGATTGTAAAGGTTGGTTTAATATTATCCAAAGTGCTTTGGGATCATTAGGTAGCAGATCCTTAAATTAAAAAATCTTATTCGCTCATAAATATTTCGATAGTCTTTCTTTGAAAAATATCACTCACTATTATCGATTGTTATTTTAATTGAGATCTATAATATCCCAGCTAACCCTATCTCCAAATTTAATATCTATAGTTACTTTCTTACCAATAATTTCTTCTAAATATTTTGGAGGGAGACCAAAACCTGGCCTAATTCTTCTAATGTTTTTTTTAGTAATCATATCTCCTGCTTTCATATCTGTAACGAAATATAATGATCTTCGAAATGTCTTATTTTGTGATTCTAAATGTGATCTGTTGAAACCTTTTGAACCAATCGAAGACCAAGCATCAAAAGTATTTTTTACCAGCTGTTTTAATTCTTTTGGTTCGATAGAAAACTTACTATCGTGACTGTCATCAGACCTTGAGAGGGTAAAGTGCTTTTCAATTGCAGTTGCTCCTAGTGCAACCGCAGTAGTGGCTGCAATTGTTCCTAAAGTATGATCAGAAAGTCCAACTTCAACAGAATATTTATTTTTTATATCAACTATATTTCTAAGATTAGATTCAGAAATTGGCGTTGGATAACTACTAATACAATGAAATAAAAGCAATTCATCACATCCACCTGATCTCGCGGCATCAATAGCCTCACTTATTTCTGTATGAGATGCCATACCTGTTGACATTAATATTGGTTTTTTATTTTTAGCTATATATTTTATGAGCGGTAAATCAACTAATTCAAAAGAAGCTATTTTATATGCAGGCACCTCTAATTCCTCAAGCAGATCAACAGCAGATTCATCAAAAGGTGTAGAGAATATTGTTAATCCAATTTCTTTCGCATATTCAAATAAATCTCGATGCCAATCAAAAGGAGTATGAGCCTCTTCATACAATTTATAAAGATTATATCCGTCCCATAAGCCTCCTTTTATTAGAAAATCATTCTTATCTGAATTTATTGTCATTGTCTCTGGAGTATATGTTTGCAGCTTTATTGCATCAGCACCATTTTTCTTAGCAGCGAAAATCAATTCTTTTGCTTTTCTTAAGGAACCCTTATGATTGGCAGAAAGCTCAGCAATTATGTAGGGAGGAGCATCTATAGAAATTTCTCTATCATTAATTTTCAACATAAAAAATTTTTTTATACTTCAATGAAGTATACAAAGAAATATATTATTACCTTAAATCAAGGTAACAAAAAACAATCTATAAAAAGTTTAGAGGAGATGGTAAATTTTTGCTTATTTTTAATAACCCATTCTTTATTAACTAAATCAACTGATTCATGCTCTATTTTCTTAAATCTATTCAAAGTTAACTCGTTTTTAAAATTTATAAGGTATAAAACATCTATAACTTTATGACTTAAATCTACGCATGCTCCAAAACATGATGGTGAAATTACATCTAAATTATTTAATCCAGTCTCTTCAGAGGTTTCTATAAATATTTGATTTTGTATCGCTTTAAGAGAAAAAGTTTCTACTCCTCCGGCAGGAATAAACTCAAAAGAAGCAACTTCGTCCATACTATTTTTAGATCTTTTACCTACTATGAATTTATCTTTTACAACTATAATTACTTGGATTGCAAGTCTAAATAGTGGAGAATCTGGCAATAAAATATATTTATATGATAGGGATTTACCATATAATTTCAAAGTATTTCCTTTTAATGACATTCCTTGAATAAACGCTTGAGGACCATTAAAAGAGGTATTATTTTTTTTCTTGTATGAAGCCCATATATTATCTAAAAGCCTTAATTTGTTACTGTTTATAAATTCCATATTTTTATTTTCATGTAATTCTAATAAGTCAATCTTTAGGAGAATCGGTTTCTTATTAATAGATATTTCAGGACTGGAATTTCCAACAAGTCTTGAAAAAAGCGAATCGCCATATTTATGCTTAAAAGTAAAAATTCCGGCTTCTTTGGCTGCCTTTATAACATCAGAGTTGTCATCTATACAAATATATTCTGCTCCGTTTTTGAGGTTTTCCGACTGGAGATAATTCCACAATCTTGGATCTTTTTTACTGTAAGTTAGATTTTCTCTTGTATATATCTTAGAAAAACATTTTTTTATATCAGTTATTAATTTTGAGATCATTTCTAAAGATGTACTAGAAACTAATATCAATTCAAAATTTAATGTCTTTAAAGTATATATTTCTCTCTTTATGTTTTCAGTTATGCACATGTTTTTATAAGTATTAGTCCAACTTAAATTAAAGTCTTTTAGCATTTCCTCTTTTAAATTTTGAATATTTTCAAAAGAATTTTTAAGTTTTTCAGAATACTTATCAACTAAATAATTAACAATTTCAACCCCATTTAAACCATTTACAAAAGGTAAAATTGAAACAATATCTAATTCTTCAAAATATTTATCTACAAGATTTATAAGAATCGACTCTGCAAATAATTCACTGTTACAAAGTACACCATCAAAGTCTATAAATAAAATGGTTTTATATGGAAATTTCAATTATAAACGCAAATACAAATGCTATTTTGTCCTATATCTGGAGAAATATTCATCTTATAATTAAATTTCTTATCAGAATTTATTATTAAATCTGTAACCTTTTCAACTATTGGCGATTCATAATCAACTTTTCCATTATTTAAAGCAGGAGTTAGTAGATAAAGAACCAAATCATGTAATGATGAAATACATTTAAATTCAATTACATCAGCATAATTTTTAATTAAATCTAGAAATGATTCTTCGTAGAGAAATTTATTAAATTTTGGAATTTCTCTACTTTCAAGGCCAACTATTTTACGTAAGGCATCTTGTTTATTTCTTGAATTTACAAAGTTCTCAATAAAGATGCAAGCACCCCCTTTTTTTAACTTTGAAAAGATTGATTTTAAAGCTTTTTTTAAATCTCCATCTCCCAAAAGATTAATTAAGCATCGGTCTGTGAAAATAATGTCATATTTATCAAGCAATAATTCTTGATTATTTAGTTCTTTTGCATCTCCAATAAAAAATCCTATTGAATTAGAATTCTTAATTGTAGTTTGTGACAAAAGTATTTTTGCATTATTAATCATCTCTGGAGAAAAATCAATTCCATGAACTTCTGCTTTCCCAAACATTTCTTTAATTGCTATGGTGTTGTATCCATTACCGCACCCAACCTCTAGAATAGACAAACCTTCTTCTTCTTTTTTTGAAATCTTTAGAATCTTAGAAATTGCTTTTGAAATTTCAAAAATCTCTATCCTTTTTATACTATTTGTCTTAGTTGTAGCCCTAAGCCCGCTACCATATTTTTCTGCCCAATCATTCCAATGGCTTAAATTATCCATTACTTTTCATTTAAAAACTTTCCAGTTTATTATAAGCTTATGAGTTAGGCTTTGGTTTAATTTGAACAATTCCTTCCAATTTGTTGTGTCTCAGTACTGGGTTGCAAATTTCCATTTCAAATGAATTAAAAGTAATCTTAGCCTTTGGATATCCCTCTGCATCAAGCATTCTTATAAAATCAAATAATTCATTTATTGTTGTAATTTCTTTTGGAATTATACTTTGGTCGGGTTTTCTTCTTTTGAAAATTACTACTTCACCTTCTTGATGAATTGGGTTGGGTTTATTCTCAATTATATATTTAATCATTTCAAATACGATCTCTGATGAACGTATGTATATTTCTTCTGCAATACCCTCTAAAGAAAGTTCTTTTTTTAGATATATAGGACCTGCATCTATTTTATCGGTCATTTTTATTGCAGATATTTTTGTAGATTTAAATCCTCTTACTATAAGATTCTGAATAGGGCTTCCACCTCTTCCAAAAGGTAAATCTGTTTCATGAAAACAGATACACTCATAATTTGAAGTAATTTCAGAAGGAACCCTCTCACTCCAATGAGGAAAAAAAATATATTTGGGATTTATTTTTCTTACTTTCTCTAAGCTTAATTCTGAAGGATTAGTTATTAAATACCATTCCCCGCTAAAATTTCCTCTAGCTAAATTGTATCGCTTTATATTCCATTCCTTTATGGTAACAACTAAGTAGGAAATTGTTTGTGCTTCCATTTAAGTTAATTGTAAATAAACTTTTTTATCATAACTTAGTAAATATTGGAATACAAAAAAGATTTTTTCTCTATAACAGCCCAATTTAAAAATGCTATTAAATCTCCCATATTTCTTTTTCTACTCAAAGCGCCTTTTGGCATAGTTCTATCAAAAAATAATTCTGCAAAATTTTTAAATAATTGTTCAGCATTTCTTGGCCTTAGTTTTGTATTAACAGCTTGCAAAGTTCTTTCCATTCTTTTTATCAAATCACGCTTTATTTTATCTCTTCTATTTCCTCTTTCGTCATAAATAAATTCATCAGTTAAAGCTTCCCAATTAATTTCGTTTTCCTTTTGATATTTTTCCTCCATTAACAAGTTCATAAGCTTTTGCTAAATCAACATTTCTTTCTTCCATTAAATCAGCAAGTTCATCAATAATATCTGTCATTTTTTTGCTGTTATCTGAAGCCCAATTAAGGTCAAGCAAAATAGAATTTCTTGAACCATCTGGGTATCTATAAACAACCTTAGTTATCAACTTATTATTTTTTTCCCAACCAGATATTGACCAACCAAAGCCATGATTGGATTTTATTAATTGCCTTGTCATAGCAACCCATTTTGGAGATTTCATTTCTGCAACAAAAAAAATACTTCTAAGAGCATTTTAGAGAGCAGAATCGCATAAAC
>MDTB01045488.1_pt1 | contig 14230 bp, 14 predicted proteins | sample 811161 | NCBI WGS metagenome assembly MDTB01 (sample SAMN05326650, study PRJNA326480) | marine metagenome | isolation source: seawater | place: Mediterranean Sea | collected 2009
AAAGCTGTCAATTTGAACATGAAAACGCATAATGATTTTGTTAAGAGTTGAGTAATGAGTCAAAACAGAAAAATTTTAATTATTGAGGATGATACGCTGCTGGTTGAAGAGCTTAGCGAGCAAATCCTTATGCATGAGGAGTTTGATGTCATATCTGCTGAAACAGCAAGCACCGGTTTGGCTGCCGCCAAGAGCGAAGCCCCTGACCTTATCTTGCTGGATGTGGGCTTGCCCGATCAAGATGGTCGCGAAACTTGCAAGCTTATGCGCAAGGCCGGCATAACAACCCCGATTATTATTCTAACAGGCGCAGATTATGATGCTGATACGATTCTAGGTCTTGAGGCAGGGGCGAGTGATTACGTCACTAAGCCTTTTAGATTTGGAGTTTTGCTGGCCCGTATCCGTACGCGGCTTCGACAGTATGAGATGACTGAGTCCGCCCAGTTTAATCTGGGCAGCTATCAGTTTAAACCATCGGTTAAGACTCTTGTGCGTGAAGATGAAAGTAAAATCAGGCTAACTGAAAAAGAAACCAATATTCTCAGGCTACTGTTGCGCGCAGGAGGTGAAACCGTGACACGCGATAAATTGCTGGAAGAAGTATGGGGCTATAATGCACAAGTGACCACCCACACGCTTGAAACCCACGTTTACAGATTACGCCAAAAGATTGAAGAAGACCCCTCAAACTCTGAATTGCTTATTACAGAGGCGGGCGGCTACAGATTGAACATATAGTCGGGCTTAAGCCAAATCTATAACGACCGGCACATGATCTGATGGTCTCTCCCAGCCTCGCGCTTCTCTCATAATTTTATAGCTTTTCAACTGCGGCTCGAGTGCGGGCGTAACCCAGATATGGTCGAGTCTGCGACCACGATTGGACGCATCCCAGTATTTTGAGCGGTAGCTCCACCATGAATAAAGCTTTTCCTCGAAGGGAACAAAGGCGCGCGCCACATCAACCCAGTTATGAGACTTTCTAACTTGTTCCAGCAACTCTACCTCTTGGGGTGTATGGCTGACCACTTTCAGCAGTTGCTTATGCGACCAGACATCATGCTCATAGGGGGCAATGTTTAAATCACCAACGAGGATGCGTTGAGCCGAAGTTTTTTGCTTAGATTTTGCGAACCGGCTTTGCATTTCGTTTAGAAAATCAAGTTTATGACCGAATTTCTCGTTGATTTTGCGATCGGGCTCATCACCGCCGGCAGGGACATAAAAGTTATGGAGTGATAAGGGCGCGCCCCCATAGTCGAGGATGGTCTCAATATGTCGACCATCTTTTTGACTGCAATAATCAATAATATTTGTTTTGGCAAAAGGGACTTTGCTCAGTGTTGCTACGCCGTGATAGCCCTTAATGCCGTTAATCGCGACATGTTCATATCCCATTTTATTAATAGCCTTGGTCGGAAAGCTGTCATTTGGGCACTTTGTTTCCTGTAAGCAGATAACATCCGGTTTCAGTTTTTTTGCCATTTTGGCTACAAGTTCAATTCTAAGCCTTACTGAATTGATGTTCCACGTCACGATGCGCATGATTAATATCTCGCTTTTAAAAAATTATTAAAAAAGATTCAGGCTGTTGCCGATGAGAGAGACAGGCCAGCGGCCCATCTCGAAAAGTCTGTATCTAAGCATTAGGGGGTGGTTGGCAATTTCTTCATCATCTAAATTAAGTGTCTCTGTGTGTGGGTCAGACTTTAAAACATTGGCGGCATAGGCGGCCAGGCTTAGGGCTGCACCATGAACAGCTTGCTGTGCGGCACCTGCGGCGAGATTACGCAGAGCCTCTGAAGAGGCTTCGTCAGCCATATAAAGTGCCTCTTCCACGCAATTTGACACATCTTCAGATAGGCTGGAGGCGAGGTGAGTAAGCATAATGCCGAGCCCTTCTTCACTGATCAGGGTAAGCGCTTCCGTTGCGGCAGCAGCGCGGAATTGCTCTTCAATTTCCCAGGCTTCGCTATTGATGTCCATACTTTGGGCGGCATCAGCTGCGTCGCGCCAGTCGAGCAGGGGCGCGGGGGATGCCTCTGGCAAACCAAGCCCTTCGAGGTAGAGCGTGATGACCTCGAGGCAATCCTCATCAAGAGGCTCACCGAGATCGGTAAACCAGCTTACACGGGCGGCACGATTGGCAAAGTCGCGCAAGACTGTCAGCGCAGGTAACTCCGCCTCTAACGCCTCAAGCGCTATATCAGATATTGCGTCTTCATCGGGGTCTTCTGTTGGGCCTTCTGAGCCAAGCGGGGGTTCTGATGCGATCAAGGGAACTCCTGACGGGTGAAATTAAAATTTTCTGTAGGGACGGCGGCGTGGCTCATCGAGCTTGAAGTCTTTTTTATCAATATTTTCACGGTTTTGTAAGTCGTTCAGAATAATTGTGATTGCCTGTCCTTGAGCGTCGACAATATGCCAACTTCTTAAAAGTGTCGTTTCCGCCGAACCTTGATAGTTGAATGTGAGGCGCGCATAGCCCGGGAAGTCTCCTGTTGGGTCTTGCAACATCATCTCGGCGGCTGTGTCAAACACATCAAGTTTTGAGATATACTGCGCTTTATCGGCGAGTGATCCCTTGCCCCAGAAAATTGGCAGCGGTGTTTGGCTTAGCGGATATCGGTCAGCTTTTTCGCCGGGGACTTCTTGAACCGCTAACCATTTTCCATCTGCGACGACTTTTAGTTTCTGCGGCGGGTCATAATCAAAGCGCATCATGCCCGGCCTCTTCATTAGAAATTTACCAGTGGACGAATTCCCTTGCTGGTCAATTTGCAGAAAAGTGCCTGCCACATTATCCAGTTCGTCCAGATAGGTGGATATGTGATTAATGGCGGTTACATTAAGCTTTTCCTCAGCCTTTCCAAGGGTCTGAGCCGGAACCTCGGACAGGTTCAGTAATAAAGCCAAGCAGACCGACAGGAGCGTTTTGAAAATTTTCATCAATGCTTCCCTAATGCTTCCCTGCGAGGACTTCGCGTTTACCGGCATGATTGGGTTGGCTGATGACCCCTTCTTCTTCCATTTTTTCAATCAGGCTTGCGGCTCTATTATAGCCGATTTGCAAGCGCCTTTGAACATAGCTGGTCGATGCGCGGTTATCACGGGTGACTATTGCAACCGCCTGATCGTAAAGACTGTCACCTGAGGTATCATCTTCCATGCTGCCCATTTCGATAGGGTCGCTATCTTCCGTGACAGCATCAATATAAACTGGCTGGCCTTGTTTTTTAAGAAATGAAACGAGGTTTTCGACTTCATTATCGGAAACAAAGGGGCCATGCACACGCTGGATGCGACCGCCGCCTTCCATGAAAAGCATATCGCCCATGCCGAGCAGTTGTTCTGCTCCCATGTCTCCAAGCACCGTCCGACTGTCAATCTTTGACGTAACCTGAAAGGCAATCCGGCTTGGGAAGTTTGCCTTAATCGTCCCCGTTATAACATCAACTGATGGGCGCTGGGTCGCGGTGATAAGATGTACACCCGCCGCGCGAGCCATCTGGGCTAATCGCTGAACGGCCGCCTCAATTTCTTTACCGGCGACGAGCATTAAGTCTGCCATCTCGTCAATGACAACGACTATATAAGGAAGTTTCTCGAGATTAATTTTCTCGGTTTCAAACATGGCCTCGCCGGTCTCCGGGTCAAACCCCGTCTGAATTTCGCGTGTCAGCGTCTCGCCCTTATCTATCGCCTCCGCCATACGCGAATTGTAGCCCTCAATGTTGCGTACCTTGATTTTGGACATTTTGCGGTATCTATTTTCCATTTCCTGAACGGCCCATTTCAGTGCCGCGACTGCTTTTTTAGGCTCCGTTACGACAGGCGCGAGCAAATGCGGAATTCCATCATATATTGATAATTCCAGCATTTTAGGGTCTACGAGGATCATGCGGCATTCTTCGGGGGTCAATCGGTACAAGATTGACAAAATCATGGTGTTAATACCGACGGATTTGCCTGAGCCGGTAGTCCCAGCGACAAGTAAGTGGGGCATTTTTGTCAAATCGCTCAGCACAGGTTCGCCCCCAATGTCCTTGCCGAGGGTCAGGGGCAGTTTCGCATTGCTCTTTTCGAACGCTTCGCTGGATAATATTTCACGAAGGAAAACCGTTTCCCTATTGCTGTTTGGCAATTCGATGCCAATGACATTATGACCGGGAACGGTAGCAACACGGCAGGAAATTGCACTCATGGCGCGCGCGATGTCGTCTGCCAGTCCAACCACGCGGGAGGACCGGATGCCAGCCGCTGGCTCCAATTCATAGAGCGTGACCACTGGACCGGGGCGCACACGTCCAATTTCGCCCTTAATCCCAAAATCCTGTAAAACTGTTTCCAACAGGCGCGCGTTAGACTCCAAGGCGTCCATGCTGACTTTTTGGGGCGCCCTGCCGCGCGGCTCAGACAACAATCGAAGGGGCGGCAGGGTGAAGCTGCTTTCTGGCTCTAATGGTAAATTATTTTGCGCTTCTTTGGAGGCCCGGCGACCTTGGCGCGGTGCGCTTTTTTTCTCAACAGGTATCGGCTTGCGAGATGCCGGCTTTGCCTTCACCGCAGGGGCTTTTGTTTCAAGGCCAGCCGAGGCAGCAGCCTGATAGTTCCGGGTTTTGAACATAAACCCAAAACCCCTCATCCGCTCTTGAGCGCCCGAAACAAAACTTCTGAAAAATTCTAGTATGGTCGCGAATGCTGACTCAGCCTTTTCAGATGTGTCAGGTTTTTTATTAGTTAACAGGCTTCTCAGAATGCGGAAAATAGTGGCGAAAATATAAAGCGTTGTTTTGATAAATAGACCGAACCAGCCTGCGGACATTAACGCAAGGGCGAAGCCTGCGAGGCCTAACGATGCTGCAGACGCCCAAAGCCAGAGCGTGATGGAGCCTGATAAACTAGTAAGCGTGTCTCCTAATAACAGCTCAAGCCAGCCGCCAATTGGCGCGACAAGTGTCTGCCCCAAAACCCCGCCTGCATGCGGCGCAAAGGACTCTGAATGAAGCGGTGCAATTGTTGCCGCCATTGACAATAAAATAATGCCGGAAAGCCAAAGGAAAAATTTAAGTATCGGGCGCGCGGCAGATGCATGACGCATATAGCGCCACCCCAAAGCAGCCACGCCGGGTATGACACCCCAAGACCCGTACCCTGCAAATTGATAAAGCAAATCCGCGATGACGGCCCCGTACGACCCAAACCAGTTTTCAATATCTATATTGCCGACACGGTTTAGGCTGGGATCAGAAGCGTGATAGCTAAATAAAACAAGCGCCAAAGACAGGCCGACCGCCATCAAGATGATGCCGATGACCTCTTGCCCGCGAAAAATTAGGAAGCTGCCCAATCGCCCGCGGAGTTCGCTCAAGGTGCTCATTATTCTTGCCATGTTATTTTATGCCTTCCGCCGACAAAATATCATGCATTCTTGGTAAAGCCAATTTCATCTCTGCCATATCGCCGACAAGTGCGACGCGGATATATTGAGCCCCCGGGTTTTCCCCGTTCACCTCAGCCCCTAGATAGGCGCCCGGCAACACACGGATGCCGCCTTTTTCCCAAAGCAATTTTGTGATTGCCTCACTATCTCCAACATCCAGCCAAAGAAAAAATCCGCCTTCAGGCCTGTAGAAATTATAATTCGCACCGAACACATCCTCCGCCAAGTCAATTTTGTCCTGATAGAGGCTACGGTTTTCCTGCACATGCGCATCATTCGCCCAGCAAAGCGCTGCCGCTTTTTGGGCGGCAATCGGGCTTTGTGGCGCGGCAAGCATTCTAAGTTTAAGAAATTGCTTCATCAACTCTTCACCACCAACCCCTAAGCCTGAGCGAAGGCCGGGCAGGCTGGAGCGCTTGGAAAGAGAGTGAAACACCATCAGGTTTTTCAAGCCTTCCTTCCGTTGTGCGGCGACATTCAGTGCCGATATGGGAGGAGATGCTTCGTGTCGCCGGTCAAAAATATCAATGTAGCATTCATCCATTATCAACAAAAAATTATGCCGCTCTGCCCGCGCCAACCATTGGTCGAGATAGCCCCAATTAGCTATAGCCCCCTGAGGGTTGGCGGGGCTGCACATAAAAACCGCGCGCATTTGATCGAGCGTTTCATCTGACAGCGCAAGCGGGTCGGGAAGAAAGCCATTTTCAGCAACAGCGTTCATATAGAGTGGTGTCGCCCCAGCTGAGAGAGTGGCGGCGGCGTAAAGCTGGTAAAACGGATTGGGCATTGCCATAAATTTTTTATTGGGCCCGTCTGGGGCAATTTGTGCGGCAAGAAACAAGGCCTCACGCGTTCCGGTGGCCGGGAGAACTTGATGCGGCGCACCGTAAATTTCGGGCAACAGCTGAAAACGCCTTGCGAGCCAGTCACGTGCAGAGGTTTGCCATGGCTCAATACCGTTAATAGGCGGGTAGTCGCCATAAGATGCGAGGTTGTCGGTCAGGCAATCCAGTGCGAATTGCGGGGGCTTGTGTCTTGGTGAACCAACAGCAAGAGATATGGGGTCTGTCTGGCTGGTTGGGATGTCCAGTAAAGCGCGGAGGCGCGCAAAGGGCGACTCTGACAGTCCGGCGAGAACGGCGTTTTGAGCCGGTTCATCTGGCTTCATGTCATCTCCTTTCACATTTTCTCCACAAACAGACTCTCATAAAAACCCACAAAAAAACCGAGGCAAGCATAACCCGCCTCGGCTGATTTGGTCAAAACCAATTACGAAATGCTGCTTAAGCCAGCATTAAGTATTTGTGTTTTATTTCATGCCGCCTTCCGGCTCGGACTGAATATTATGGACAGCAAGGTCAGCGCCCATAATTTCTTCCTCTTCAGTGAGGCGAATGCCAATAGTTTGCTTAAGCACGCCATAAACGACGAGACCGCAAATCAATGCGTACCCGCAACCGACGACCGTACCGATGAGCTGGGATAGTAAGCTGACACCACCAAGACCGCCAAACATTTCAAGGCCGAAAATACCTGCTGCAATGCCGCCCCATGCGCCGGCAAGGCCATGCAATGGCCAAACTCCTAGAACATCATCAATTTGCCACTTTTCCTGACATAAATTGAAGAAATAAACAAATACAAAGCCACCAATGCCGCCTGTAATAAAGGAACCGATTGGGTGCATGATATTTGATCCTGCGCAAACAGCCACCAGACCTGCGAGTGCGCCATTATGGACAAAGCCTGGATCACCACGCCCGACAATGAGCGCTGCAAGAATGCCGCCGGTCATGGCGAGCAGTGAGTTCATGGCCACTAAGCCCGTTACGCCTTCAAGTGACTGAGCTGACATGACATTAAAGCCGAACCACCCGATGCAAAGCATCCATGATCCAAGCGCCAGCCAGGGTATGGATGAAGGTGGGAAAGCCCGGCCTTTCTCGCCATATCTGCCGTGGCGCGCGCCAAGCATTAAAACGGCACCCAGTGCTAACCAGCCGCCTACACCATGGACGACAACCGAACCGGCAAAGTCGTTAAAGGCGTAGCCAAAAGTCGACTCGAGCCAAGACTGGAAGCCAAATTTTCCGTTCCAAATGATGCCTTCAAAAAATGGATATATTAGCGCGACGATGATCGCCGACGCTGCCAATTGCGAACCAAATTTGGCACGCTCGGCAATGCCGCCGGAAATAATTGCCGGAATGGCCGCGGCAAATGTTAACAGGAAGAAAAATTTAACCAATGAAAGGCCCTGCCCATCAAAGCCTGTGCCCTCACCGCCTTGAATAGTTGCCGCACTCGCGAAAAAGTTGATGCCATACGCAACGCCATAACCAATTAAAAAATAGGCAACTGTTGAAATAGCAAAGTCTGATATGATTTTGACCAGGGCGTTAACCTGGTTTTTTTTACGAACAGTTCCAACTTCTAAAAATGCAAATCCGCCATGCATGGCAAAAACCAATATGGCACCAATAAGCAAAAAGAAGACGTCACCGCCCAATTGCGATTGAGACATGTTCCCCTCCATTATAATTATCTCAGATACAATACAAGCAAGATGTATGCCAGAAATCTTGACTAACCCACTGATATTATTGATATAATTATGCCCAAATTGAATGATTATTCCTATTTGCATAAAATTTAATCATTTACAGATTATTCGCGTGCAGGCGCCTATTTAATAGTCACTTTATAAGCGTCACATGTCGCATCTGTTGTACTGGACTTTAGCCCTCATGTCGGTCACTTTATGCAAATGAGTTCTCTGTCACCTGAAACGTGTGAAATTGTGATTGTCGGCGCCGGTCTTGCCGGTTATGCGGCGGCGTTAGCATTGTCGGGAACGGGAGCAGACATTATTATGCTGGACCGTGGGACGGATAAGGCTGGCAATGCCTCTCACTCTGATCCTCGAACAACAGCATTATCACCCTCCTCTTTTAAAATGCTGAGCTGTCTTGATGTGCTGTCGGCCTGTCGAGAAACCCCTACGCCCATTTCCGCGATGAAAATTACAGAAGCTGTCTCAGTGCCTAAATGGCCAGGGGGTTTGTTAAATTTTGAGGGTACGGATGATGGGGCATTGGCCTACATGGTTCGCAATCATGACTTGCATGCCGCTTTTGCAAAAGTCAGCAGGAACATACCTAATATTTCAATCCGCCAGGGCCAGACCGTTACCGACATGGAGCAGACGCCAAAAGGGATGCAATTGACTGTTAATAATCATCAGATGATATGCGACCTCGTCGTTGCGTGCGATGGCCGCCAATCACTTGTCAGGGATTTTCTCGGTACACGCGTTATACAGCGTGATTATCACCGCGCCGCGTTGGTGGCAGATTTTTCCCATAGCTTGCCGCATGAAAATATTGCGCGTCAGATTTTTAAAACGGATGGCCCTTTGGCCTGCTTACCGCTGGGTAGAAATCCAAATGGTGATCATGTCAGTAGTCTTGTTTGGGTTGAAAAAACAAAAAGAGCCCAGAACCTTTCGGCCCTATCTTCCGAGAGATTTTCCTACGCTTTGTCAGAACAACTTGACGGCGCGTTGGGAGATATTGAAATTTCTGATACGCCGCATTGCTTTCCGCTGGCTTTGATGTTGGCTGAAAATTACGCCGCACCTCATGCAGTTCTTCTTGGGGATGCCGCGCATGTTATCCACCCGCTTGCCGGGCAAGGTTTTAATCTTACGCTTCGGGATGCCGCGACGCTTGCCGACAACGTTTTTGAAGCCAAAATGGTTGGTCTGAAAGCTTGCGATATGAGCGTCACAGCCGGGTATCAACTTAGTCGCCGGGCTGATGCTTTTGCGATGGCAGGTTTGACGGATGGCTTAAACACAATGTTCGGGACTTCTTTTCTGCCTTTATCTTGGTTACGCCATGCGGGTCTTGCCCTTGTTAATAACGCCCTTCCCAGTCAAGCCAAACTTGCGGGGCAAAAATATGCTGACAGAGGCACGACTGCGCCACCGCGCCTATTAAGAGGCCATAAATTTAATGGATAAACGTATTTTTATAACTTAATCTTTTGAAATTTTTCGAGCTTCGCTCTCCAGCATTACTGGAATACCCTGCCTTACAGGATAGGCTAACCCGGCTTCTTTACTAATCAACTCCTGTTTATCGCTGTCATAGCTTAAGGGACGGCGCGATACTGGGCAGACAAGAATTTCCAGCAGGCCGGGGGCAGGGCTGGCGATGTCAATTTTTTCGTTATTTTCTTTGGTCATCTATTAAGCCTTATTGAAGTGGCGTGTCCTCATCATTGCCTTGCGCAAGGGCTACCTCGGTCATGGCAATAAGCATATCAGCCCGGCGCGCAAGCGTGTCTGCCTCTAAGAGAGCTTGTTTTTCAGGCGGGCCATAGGGGCTTACAACACTTAAAGAATTCACTAATTCCTCGGTGGGTGAGCCTTCGATAGACGGCCAATCACCCTGAAGTTGATTGGCGTCCAGATAATCTTTAAGCACTTCAAGCAGACCCTTTCGGTCAACATCATCCACACCGTAATCTTTAACAAGATCGTGTGAAAAAGGCTCGTAGTCAGCTTTAACCTGACGATAGGGGGTCGTGACGTCTAATTCCTCTTGCACCTGAAATCTGCAAAGTCCGGTTAAGGTGACGAGTATCCGGCCATCCTCAGTTTCATTATATGTCGTGACTCTCCCGACACACCCCGCATCATAGAGGCCGTAAGGCCCTGACTGGCTACTATTGCGTGGTTGGATAATCCCAATAATGCGCGAACTGCTCATAGAGTCATTGGCCATTGAGAGATAGCGCGGCTCAAAAATATTGAGCGGCAATAAAACGCGTGGCAATAATAGGGCTCCTGATAACGGAAATACCGGAATTACGGGCGGCAAATCTGCCGGAAGTTTATAATCAACAAGCATATTAACTGAACAGCAGGGAGGATAACTTGCGTCGCCCCTCTACCGTTACCTCATCTGTGGGTCCATAAGCTTCAAAAAGCTCGAGTAATTGTTTACGGGCGGCATCATCCTGCCATTGGCGATTGCGCTGAATAATATCCAGCAAAGCATCTATTGCATTTTCCTTCTGCCCGGCGGCATGATAGGCCAGGGCCAAATCATAGCGCGACTGGTGATCGTCTGCGTTGTTGGCAATGTTAGCAAGAAGGGTGTCAATCGCACCCTCTTTTTGATCGGCGGTCTTGCCAAGTGAAGCTGATTTTTTAGCCAATTCAAGGCCTGCAATTGCCGCAGTGTAAAGCGGGTCGGGGGTCGTTGCGTCCTCAGTCATAGCAAGAGCTTGTTCCGCCGCCTCGGCATTGCCCATTGCCAGATAACACTGTGCCAGTCCACCAATCGCGGCTGTGTTGGTATAGTCTTGTTGAGCAATGGAACCGAAAATTTGCATGGCGTTTGTAAAATCATACTGCTCCAAAGCAGCTTTACCGGCGGCGAGCATCTCCTCGATTGGGTCTGGTGCGAGACCTTCACCAAGATTTTTTTCGATAAAGGCTTTGAGTTGGCTCTCAGGCAGGGCGCCTGCAAAACCGTCAACAGGTTGGCCATTCTTAAAAGCAAAAACCGCCGGAATGGATTGTACCTGCAATTGCTGGGCGACTTGAGGATGCTCATCAATATTCATTTTTGCCAGTCGGACAGTGCCATTACTTTGCACAGCCAATTTTTCAAGAAGTGGTGTCAGTTGCTTGCAAGGTCCACACCATGGTGCCCAGAAATCAAGTAGAACCAACATATGCTGTGAGGCCTCAATCACATCGACCATGAAGGTTTGTGTGGTTGTTTCGACAATACTTTCAGATGACTGTCCGCTTACCGCACCCATACCTGATGGGTTCTGTTGGGTTTCCGGTGTTTCGTCCATAATTTATCCCGTTTTGGCTTCCTTAAAGGAAGCTCATACCATTGTATTTATAAAGTGGGGTCTCTTGATGGTTTTGCCAAGGGCTTTTGGCGATTTTCCTTTTTACTTGAACCTTTGAACTTTCTGGCTTTAAGGGCTTGCGTCTCCAAGAAGCGCGGAGACAACGGCAACATCAATAATATCCTGTACGCCACATCCACGCGATAAATCCATCCATGGCTTGGGAAACCCGCCGAGAATAGGTCCGATGGCCCGCGCGCCGCCAAGCTCTTGTGTGATTTTGTAGCCTATATTACCCGCGTCGAGGTCCGGAAAAATAAAAACATTTGCTTTGCCCGCTACCGGAGAGTCCGGGGCCTTTTTAGTGCCTATTACCGGGTTAATCGCTGCATCATATTGCAATTCACCGTCAATATTGAGCTGAGGAGCTTTTTGAGTTACGAGCGCCATGGCTTCGGTTACTTTATCTACATCTGCATGATTCGCCGAGCCTTTGGTGGAAAAGGAAAGCATCGCCACATTTGGGGTCTCCCCAGTTAGGCGCTGATGTGTTTCAGATGTGAAAATTGCAATGTCTGCTAATTGCGCCGCAGTTGGGTTTGGGACAACAGCGCAATCGCCATAACTTAAAACCCTTCCATCCGGCAAAGCCATTAAAAACATGCTGGAGATGGTTTTGGTGCCGTCCTTGACCCCAAGGCTTTTAAAGCCCGCTTTTAAAACATTGGCTGTTGTTGCAATTGATCCTGCAACACCGCCATCCACATAACCTGTAGCTAACAAATAACAGCTCAACAAAAGTGGGTTTGAAAAGGATTGCTCGACCTTAGAGCGTTCAAGCCCTCTTTTGCTTTGAACATGCTCATAAATCCGACCTAGCCAAAGGTCCTTATCGGGATGGTCGAGAAAAACTTCAGTGCCCTCAGGCAGTCCATCATCTGTGTTAAGCGCGATGGGTATTACTTCGCCGCCTTGGTGGAGCAACTTTATAGCTTCTTGAATGCGCGGGTCGGATGTTTCGGGAAGTAAAATGCGCTTCTTATTTTTTTTGGCACGATGGTAAAGATTATTAATGATGTCAGTCATGTTTTATTGTCGAAAGAAGGCTTTCATCAATCTGTACCACCATATGCAGAAGTGCAAGCCCATGCACTTTGCCTTGGGCGTCGGTAATAAGTGTCTCCGTACCGCCGCCGCCAAGCGACTCCTCAAGAATAAAATTAAACGCATTTAAATTTGGCAAATCATAGCGCGTAACCCCGCCGAGTGCGATTTCGCTAAAATGGTCAGCGACTTTTGCGGCGGTTAACTCTTTATCAAGATAGGCGTAAATTTCTGGTGATCTGGCGATGACGCCTACATTACTTCCGTTGCCCTTGTCGCCAGAACGCGCGAGAGCGATGTCCATCAGTTTTACCTGTTTGGTTGCCACCTTAGACCTCCTCAACCTTAACGGTTGTTTTGATTTTATCTTTGCCAATAAGCGCCGGCCAATAACCGACAACCTCAGACGCACGCGATCTCCCCGCAGCAAATCCGGTAATACCCGGAGGGCCGGAAGTCAAAACCGGAGCAATCTCGCTCGACATTACATTAAGCTTGCTGGCATCCATTCCCTTTGCGCCGAGCCGCATCAGAATTTCATGAGGCTGGTCGGGGCTTTCCACAATGCCCTTATAAAGAACATTGCTACCGAATAATTCTAAAAAGCGATCATCTTCGGGGATATCTGCGCCGAGCATTTTCATTCGGGCAAATACCATGTCAGAAACAATATGTGCCTTTTCAATTGCGTCGGGGCCACTAATGCAAAGCGTTGCAAGAATTTTATAACCGTTCGCATAGGACATGGAGACCTTGAAGCTGTCAGTCGCTGGAAGCCCTTTAACGCTATGAACTTTTACGCGGTTTGCGCCATCCTGCTCCATTTGGATTGTTGTAAAATCTGCAACACAATCCGGGCTGAGGTATCGTGCCGGGTCACCAAGTTCATAAAGTAACTGTGAGGTGACGCTTTCCACATTAATCAATCCGCCTGTGCCGTCATGCTTGGTGACGAGAAAAGACCCATCCTCGTAAGCCTCAACAACCGGAAAGCCAATATGCGCAAAATCTTTAACATTTCGCCAATCCGTATAGTTACCGCCCGTGCATTGGGGGCCACATTCAATGATATGCCCTAGTACTGTTGCGGCTGCAATTTTGTCATAATCTTCGAATGACCATCCAAATTCATAGGCCAATGGTGCGACAGCCAGTGAGGGGTCACTCGCACGCCCGGTGATAACAATATCTGCGCCTTGTTGCAGTGCCTCAACTATCGATGCGGCGCCTATATAAACATTGGCGCTGATGATGTCGTCTTTCACGGATGCTAAAGCTGCGCCGGTATCCATATTAACCAGCGCCTCGCCTTCATTTGTCAGCGCGTCCAGCCTGTCAAGAATATCATCACCCTCAACAATGCCGATACGGACACCTGAGAGGCCAATCTCTGAAAGTGCTTGTTTGGTGGCGGCAAGACATGCCGGGGCATTAACCCCCGCCGCATTGGCAATCAATTTGATGCCCTTGTTTCTGCATTGCGGCATAATCATTTTGAGCATTTTAATAAAATCACGTGCGTAACCTGAATTCGGGTCGCGCATTCTTTGTTTTTGCATGATGCTCATCGTGATTTCGGAAAGATAGTCGAAGGTCAGATAATCAACTGGCCCTTCTTCAACAAGCCTTTTGGGCCCGAGCAGACTGTCGCCCCAGAAGCCTTGGGCATTTGCAACCCTTATCATTTTTTTTGCTGTATTCACTGTAGCCTCCAGCCCTCAATTTAAAAGCCTACCTCTTAATGTCAATTATAAGTTTTCTGGGACGCGAGAAACATATTGAAGTAGTGTGTTCTTCACC
>MDTB01134121.1_pt1 | contig 14229 bp, 14 predicted proteins | sample 811161 | NCBI WGS metagenome assembly MDTB01 (sample SAMN05326650, study PRJNA326480) | marine metagenome | isolation source: seawater | place: Mediterranean Sea | collected 2009
TGCTCGAAACAGCTCCACAAATAACTGAATTATGGGTGCAAATTGGTGCGTTTCATAGTGAGGTCAACGCAAATAATGTTCAGGATGCGGCCAACCTGTTGCATTGGTGAAATATGTATTGTTCATGCCGAGCTTCTGGGCGACGATATTCATTTCGGCAGCAAAGTTGTCTTCGGTTCCTGAAATTCCCTCAGCCAATGCAACAGCTGCGTCATTTCCTGATTGAACGATAATGCCATTTAACAATTCTTCGAGTGTAACAGAAGAACCGGCATCAAGAAAAGAGCGTGACCCCCCCATTTTCCATGCTTTTTCAGATATGACAAACCTGTCAGTGAGCGTCAGGCTACCTTCTGCAAGCCGGGAAAAAGCAATGTAAATCGTCATAATTTTTGCCATTGAAGCAGGTTTCATTGGTGAATTTGCGTTCTTTTCAAGGAGAACCTGGCCTGTCTCAAAATCGGTAATGAAGACCTGCTGAGCTGATGTCTGAACAGAACCACTAACCTGTGCATAAGCAGGAAATACACAAAGCAGACAGGCTATAAAAACGGCTAAGAGATGAGAATATGTATATTTGTGCGGCTGGTTCATTAATTGGCCTCTTATTTTCTATTTTACCGTTTCTGTGGATATGAAACTGACCGCAATAGGCTATCCTATTTTCCGCAATTCCAACGCGTCACCTTCTTTACCCTACCCTGTTAAAAAATTCAAAAGATGGAATGGAAGCACACCTTTTAAGCAAGTCTAGTCAACCACAATCTTCGCGCCTTTGAAGCCTTTTTGAAAAACAGTGAATAAAACATTATCCGCTTCTTTCACAGATGACAGAGGTCCTAATCTGCTTCGAAAGAAAATCTGTCCCTTTATTTCTTTTTCAGAGACTTGACCTGTTGCAACATCTATTACCTTCTTCAGAACATTATTTGCGTTGACCTCACTATGAAACGCACCAATTTGCACCCATAATTCAGTTATTTGTGGAGCTGTTTCGAGCACTTCTCCTGAGCGAACACGCGCAAGAAGATCGACGGCAGACTGACCTGCAGGAGGCTTCACAGCAGTTGCTCTGGTGGTTCGCGCAGTTAACGAAACGGCAGGCTTTTCAGCGGCTGCTGTCGGCGGCGTTGGGGCTTTTTCTCCTCCTAGCAGAGGAAATTTACCAGCTTTGGCCAGCTTTTCATAATGCAGGCTCATTTCGGCTAGAATTTGAACGCGAACCCTTGCAATCCCCTTGTGCTTAAATCCCAGCAGACGCGCACCTGCACGGCTCATATCGATTATTCGACCGGACACATACGGCCCTCGATCATTCACACGCACGACAAGTGATTTTCCATTATCAAGGTTGGTCACCCTCACAATCGAGGGCATTGGCAGGATTTTATGAGCAGCTGAAATAAGAGAAGGATTAAAAATTTCGCCATTTGCTGTAAGCTTGCCGGCAAATTCATCACCATACCATGATGCTATGCCTGTCTCATCGTAGGTCAGATTACGTTCTGGATAATACCAGATACCACCAATCTGATATGGATTTCCAACTTTATAACGTGGTGTTGCGACCACCCCTGGTAACGCAATGTTCTCGCCAGATGCTACTTTTGCGCTATCCTGTAATGATAAATTATTTTGGTATTTTTTTGCTAAATCAACAGCGAGCTCGGCTGTGGTGCAAGAGCCAAAAAGCAAGACGGTTGCGAAAACTCCCCCAAAGCGATGCCATACTTTACCCCTCATCTCCAACTACTCCTAACCTAAAAATATTTTTGGACATCATGTATGTTATCGCTTTTGTAAGATTGGATATTGTTTTTATGACATCAATTTAAATTTAAATTTTTATTGAGCGCCAATTCTGTCCGCAAGTGTTCCAACAGCAATCGCGAAATAATTAGACCTGTTCCACTTCAAAATGTTGTCATAGTTCTTGTAGGCAAGAAATGCCCGTCCGCCTGATTTCGCTGGTATTACAAGTCGAGAGATTAGGTTCCGATTTGGCAAAGAACTTCCGTCTACAGAGGTTATTCCAAGGTCGCGCCACTCATCCATGGATTTTGTGGTTTTGGCTTCCGACAACGCATCACCATCAAAACTCGCAGGCAACTTTACTTCACGTCCCCATGTTATATCATTACGCCATCCAACAGAGCTTAAATAGTTGGCAATCGATGCAAAAACATCATCTTGTGATGTCCAGATGTCACGACGACCGTCACCGTTCCAGTCTGTTGCATAGTGAAGGAAACTTGATGGCATAAACTGACTTTGCCCCATAGCCCCCGCCCATGACCCTTTCATGTTTGCGGATTTGATGTGACCCTCTTCTAATATTTTCAGCGCGTTCAGTAACTCTTTCCTGAAATAGTCTGACCGCCTGCCATCATGCGCCAAAGTAGCGAGGGCTGCTATAACCGAAAATCCTCCTGTATGCTGACCGAAATTGGTTTCGATTCCCCATAACGCTAATATAAATCGAGATTGCACACCGTATTTGTTCGATACCTCTGACAGAATTTCCTTGTGTGTTTCACGAAGCTGGCGCGCTTTGGATGCACGCGTAGCTGTCACAACTTTCTGAAGGTAAGTAGCGAGTGTTAGCGTGAATTCTGGCTGGTTACGATCGAGTTCTATCACTCGAGCAATCGGAGCGACATTAATGAAGGCGGTATCAAAAATAGATTCTGATATCCCTTTTGACAGCGCTTCTGAGCGTAATTCAGCCCGCCATGTTGCAAAGTCACTTCCTTGTGCTGTGCCGCCCAACCCAATTGTTAACATTGAGATTAGCCATAAAAGGACAAAAGACATTAGACGAACATGCCTGCTGATATCCGTCAGCCAAAAGACAACATTCCGAACAGTTTTTTGTTTACTTTGTATGATTATATTTTCTGATAGGGTAATAGGCTGTAGCAATGTGGAGTGTATGCTCATAGTGGTCTTCTTTCCGAAATTGACTGCCCCTAGTATATTTAGCGTCAAACTGCCTACAATATATAGTATTTTGCCAACCTAAATCGCCTAGAGCAACAGTTCAACAAAGAAATACGAAAAATTTGATATGTAAACGATAGACCTATGCAGACATAAGTTCCATGAACGAGAATTTCTAACAATGTACACCATTTTTATTCAAGGAAATAAGATTAGGATGAAGACAGGAGAAAGGCGTTGAAAAGCCTTTTATGTTGTTTTGCGCTCAGTCTCCGAGCAGCATTGTTTCATAAGTTACTTACCGAAACCATAAGCTTAGGTAACCTGAGGCATTTGGAGGGATGGCAGAGCGGTTGAATGCACCGGCCTTGAAAACCTATTCGTGAAATAAAAATTTAAACAAATCCATGCACTTAGCTAGCAAAGACCGGCGAGTGTGTTATTCGTTGTGTTAGTCAGAATAAAAAATTAGCGAAATAGAAAAGGCACACCTATAATCCAACTATTGAGGTAACTAGCATCACTAATTCAGATCGAGAATAAAGTTTTATTTTTATATTTTTGAAATGGATTATCTTCGATCCCAAAATGCTCTCGCAAAACCCCTTCGTAAATTGTCCTATAATCTATTCCATACCTAAGATTATTATTTTTTAAATTATTAAGATCTGGAGATTGGCCGAATAATCCGCCTTGCAATTTGCCCCCTATCAAAAAATGTGGAGCTGCCATCCCGTGATCAGTGCCTCTTGAACCATTCTCTGCCGCTCGTCTTCCAAATTCTGAATAGGTCATAATAATTGTATCATTCCAAATTCCAATTTCTTTGAGCGCATTAACAGTATCAGACAGCGAATGATCTAGTTCACGGAGCAGGTTTTTATGGCTCCAGTATTGTTCTGAGTGAGTATCAAAACTTCCAATTGCTACTTTGAACACAGGTATATTCACTTCCTTTGATAGAATATTACATACTTTTCCTAGTTGAGATCCAAGACTTCCTCTTCCCAAAGAAGAGAAACTATTTTTAATTGATAATTTATCTCCGAGCCTTTTAAGATTCTCGTTATTGGACTGCCTTTCTTTTATTAATTCATTGAGCAACGCAAAATTGCGTGGCACAGGAACAAGTTGATCCCTGTCTTCTAATTCCTCTGGAGTAAATCCAATAGAATTAGGACCTAAAAACCCCGAGGTCCCTCCCCGAAATATGTCACCAGATTGGTCTAAATAAAGTGCTTTTGCGTCTAGATCTCTATTCCTATCAATAAGGTTTAATGATTTTACAAGCCATCCCTCACGTCCTTTAACTATTCCATCACCACCCGTCTCCCAGAGTTCAATTGATCGAAAATGGGATAGAACTGGATTTGGATAACCCAAATTCTGAACAATCTTTAATTCCCCTGATTCAAACAGTTTCGATAACCCATTCAAACTAAAATGTAGTCCAATATTGTCAGAAATTGTGAGAATTTCTGTCTTGGGTATTCCTATCGTTGGCCTCAATTCATAATAAATTTTGTTCGTAAACGGGATAACCGTGTTAAGCCCGTCATTTGCGCCCTGCAACTCAACAAGAATTAGGTATTTGCTGTTTGATGAGGCCTTTAAAAAGTGAGCGGGCATCATTGTGAACAAAGACGTCGCGCCCAAAAAACTAAGGGTTTGCCTCCGTGCTAAATTCATCTTAATTGATACCCTTCATGTGATAGCAAACGGAACGCATCTTGATTATCTAGCGAAAGATTTAAAGCTGGTAATAGTAGTTCTGATAGGCTGTGCGTTTTATCACGATAAACAAGGTGTCTGAAATCAAAAGCCTCTGATAATTTTTGACTGGAATTTAAACTCTGGTTGGGAATCGAAATTCCTACGCGTTCAATGGAACAGTTGAATTTTTGTTTTTTGATTTTTGAACCGTCTGGGCTACTTAATAATGAAAAAATTCTAACTGGTGGAACCATTCCGTTAGCAGTTTTAATTTTTTCCAGCCCTACTTCATCTAGTTGTTTGTGTAGCCAATTCTGAGCATCCTTGTTATTAAAAAGCGCATTAAAAGAACTTAAATTTTTAAGAGCAATACTCATTGCCTGCAAAAGCCGCTTCATCAGCAATTGCTCTTCCTTGCTTTTGCTTCTGAATTTATTGTGTGGTCCATTTGGGAATGATGTTTCCCATCCACGGTGTCCATCCCAATCACTCACATAACCTTCTTTATAGGTCTTCAATACAGCAGGAAAACTCCGCCCCTGCTTGAATCCCAAACGGTTGACTTTCTTCCAACGTTGTTTTTTCTTCGAATTTACGTCTGTTCCAAGACGAACGGATATTCCATCCCATTTTTTGCCCATAAATGCTACATTATAAAAAGAAACATCTATATCGCCATATTCTCTGGTTGAGAAATCCTCTGGTATCCAATTAATTACCATAGTTTCTGCCAAAAATTGCTCGCTGCTAGAGGAGGAAAAAAAGTTCTCTAAGTCTTGACTATATTTTTTTGATAATGCCAAAATTCTCCTTGCTTTTTTATCTATTTGACCAGACTTCATATCTTGAATCCTTGATGGATTTTTAGAGTCAAATAAACTGGAGAAATAATATGGGAATTGAGTTAAACGTCTCTCTAAACGCTGTCCAGACAACCACTCTTTTCCAGACGGCCAGCCTGCTACATTTGGAGGATTAAATAATGACTGACCAAATTCTTCTGCCACATTTTTTGCCCATCCAAAGTTTTTGCCACTATTCCCTGCTGTGCCAAAAGTTCTAATAGTTCCAAAAATCAGTTCAATAGGACTTTTGACGAGTGTGAGTTTATTTTGATCGTCCCAAAATTTTTTAAGGCTTAAAGTCGCCTTTAGAAGCTCAGTTATCTCAAAGCCACTGTTTTTAAAAGAAGTAACTAAATATGCTAGATCCTCTTCATTGGGATCATTGAGTTCAACGTATTCGGAATAGAATTTACGAGCCAATAATTCACCAAATGACGGATGCTCTGAGATTAGCTCAATGAATTCATTGATATTATTATAATTTTTCCCAAAAGCTGAAAAATTTACCCTTGCGACCTTCGAATTGTATAATTGGAATTGTTCAGTAACGAAATTGATCCCATGGCCAGCCAATGCTTTCGCTAGGTTTTTGACCTCGTTTTCAGAGTATCTTCCTTCACCTAGAGAAAATAATTCTAAAAATTCACGCGCCAGATTTTCATTGGGGTTTTGAACGGTACTTTTTTCATTGTTCAAGTACACGATCATAGCTGGGTCATATAAAATCGCATTAAGAAAATCTAAAAAGTTGCCACTCGTGTTTTCTCTAATAATTTCTATGTGCCTAGTATAAGAATGAGTTTGGCTGTAAGTGTCAAACGCAACCGAAAAATGATTTAACCAGAATAAAGCTAAACGCTCAAACTGCGGGGTCGTGGACTCAACCAATTCTTTAGCCCATGCAGCTTCCAGAGAATATCTAAACATTTTTATCCCGCAAGAATGGCGTTCCCGGCGCAAGCCATCTTCGATAAAACTTACTGGTATCATATTCTCGAACCATAAAGGTATTTTGAAACCATCAGAATGAGCATTCAATTCAAATACGGTTTTTTCAATAGCTTGTTGTCGAGTCAACCCGATCCATTGTGAAACCCTATCTACAGGTGCACCTATACCAGTTCTTCTCTCAAAGCGTATTGCATCGGCTTTAGAGAGCTTGCGGTCTAAGTGGGAGACATCAAAGTGATTAAGATTATATTCAAGTTCAGGTCGATCAGCGGAAACCTTGGTTTCTAAATTTCCTGAGGCGAAAGTGAAGCCTGCTTGCGCAGACTTTACCAGAAATAAACAAAAAACAAAAAAGATAAAATTTCGCATATCAAAATTCGCCTATTCAAATGAAATATGGAATTTTTAGGAAGCTATTTGAGTAATGTAAATTAGCCAGCAAAAAAAATATTATAATAATTTAAAAAAAACCCCTGAGGCAAAAATGCCGGAGCTTATAAATTTTTTATATATTGCGTTAAATAATGAGAGAAGTAGGGGACTCGAGCTCACAGCACCCAGTTTTGGAGACATATGCTTGTATATCGGGAAATTCATTATTTCAAAAAATTAAGCAGAAAAAACCGGGACGTATGTAAGTTCTCATGCTGGCTCCAAATCCTCTTTTTCAAGCGTCTTTATGCACAAAAAATAGGTGCCACACCCTAGAGTAACCCTAGTTCAGGTAGATAAAGTTTTATGTTCCAAAAAATCTACATCGATTCAATAGATATCATTATTCGTCATATGAGCTCCTTTAAAAGTTACAAAATGCATTCATTCTTTGGCAGAAGTGGAACACTCCCTTGCGTATAAATTTATAAAATTACCTGCCTCCGTTTGTGCGTCCGTCTTATCTTTGAAATATGCGAAATATGAGGGACACAGGGCTTTTTTTGTTTTTTGTTGACTTCTGTCAAACGTGTCGGTAAGTACCGATATTATTACGTTTTTCTATTCTGGAGGGGTGGCAGAGCGGTTGAATGCACCGGTCTTGAAAACCGGCATGGGTGAGAGCCCATCGAGGGTTCGAATCCCTCCTCCTCCGCCATACCCATGAAACACTATTTCCTTTAATTGTCTTTTATATCCACAACCCCACAAATCATCTAATTGTGTTACGTGACAGATGGGTGGAAAAAATAGCGTAGACGGAAGATCCATAAAAAAGCTACTGCATTTAAACATAGGATTATCGTAATGATAAGCATTTCCCTGACTAAAGCTTTTGGCTTCCTGTTAACGTTAATCTATCTTTTTTTGGCATTACTTTTAGCTTCAAAAATTGGTGAAAATACGTTTGTTCTATATTTGGTTGGATTGGGTTTGATTGTTTTGTTAAGCCACGTAAAGACAGCATTTTGCTGTAGACTTTATGAATTTAATCCGTTTTGTGCGAGTTTTTTAGCACGATTAATCTCTACATACGCGTAACCGTTTGTCCGGAAAATGGTCACTAGGCATTTTGTTTTGCGTGATTACGCAAAGAATAGGTTTAACAGCTAAATTTTTAATTTTCTGCAAAGCACGAAATTTTTGGCACCTTTAATATTCAATAACCCTTCTATTTCATCAAGTGAAACAATCGGTGCCAATACAAGCTTTTAATCAACACTACATGCTTTTAAGTTATACTAGTGGTTGGGGATTTTAGGGGGTGTCCCCCTGAGGGTATGGGACCGGCTAGGAGTTACCGCCCAAGAGGACACACTATCGATACGGATTGATTTTTGTATTGGACTGATCTTCAACCACACCTCTTTGACCAGATTTTTATTCTTGCCCGTTGCCCCTCTGTCTCACCCCTATTACTCGGGGTGTGCCGTTCGTGTAATAAATAGACCGGAAAACCCTAAAAACCTCACAGTTACCAATGCGGCCTATTCATGCTCACCATTAATTGACCGACCAAGGCCTCTAAAATATAGAGGTTGTTTTTTTGCGATTTCAAATGTTGAAACAGTTGAAACAACACCTGCAATCAATAAAGAATGAACAATTGCAGTCACTCCGAAAATGTAAGCTGACCTAGGACTATTTGCCAATATGATACACCACATCCATGCTAAAATTTGCATAAAGAGATGACGGGTTTGAAGGTCGGTAATATTTCCTAAGGGATTTTTTTCGTGGTCCATGACTAACGACCAAATATTATAAATAAACGTTTTCGTTGTGCTTCTTTCTCACTATAGATTTTTATGCAATCTAAAACTTCCCATGGACCTAACCAGAAAAAATTAAAATTTTTTGGGACGGAGGTTTGTTATGGAAATGTTACGCGATTACGCAATTCACCACCGGCAAAAAACGTCTTCAGATTGCCGAACAACGCCTCCATCTTTTGGCGCATAGCATCACTCGTGCCAGCTGAAATATGTGGGGTAATGATTACATTGTCCAATTCAAACAGCGGGTTATCTTCTCTTGCAGGCTCATCCTCGAATACGTCTATGCCAGCGGAAAGCACATGGCCAGATTTCAATTCCCTAGCAAGCGCATGTTCGTCAATTATACCCCCGCGAGCAGTATTTATTATTATCGCGCCTGGTTTCAATTTTGCCAGAGCACACACACTAATCATATGCCGAGTACTATCAGTCAGAGGCACGTGAATGGTCAATATATCAGACGCGGCCAGAACTTCATCCAAAGACCCACGACGAACGCCGAGGCTTACTGCTTCTACCGTGCCTAGTGTATCGCCTGGGTCTACGTAAATTCCTGCACAGCCAAACACCTTAAGACGTTCGGCAACCGCCTGTGCAATTCGTCCCATTCCGATATAGCCAACAGTCTTGCCGTAAAGTTCTCGTGAATTAGCTCGCAATGCATTAACATGCCAACGGCCTTTCCGCAGCTCTGAGTCTGCATAAGGCAACCTTTTAGCTGCAGCAAGCATTAGCAGTATCGTATGTTCTGCAACACCAATAGTCGTTCCTTCTGGGGTTAGGGCCAATGGCAGTCTGCGCCGTTTTATTTCTTTCCAATCCATGGTGTCCTGCCATCCGACTCCCTGGTGATGCACAAGTTTGAGGTTTACCCCCGCATCCAGATGTCGTTTCTGAAGCGGTGTTGCCGCGCATATGATAGCATCGCACTGGGCAATCTTTGAACAACGCTCCTCCTCATCATCAGCGTCCAAAGTTAGCACCTCAAATTCGATGCCTGCGGCTTGACGAATGATTTCATAAACATCCGGTGTCGCAAAACTGTGATAAAATACACGCGCTATTACATTACTCATAAGCCTCGCCTCAATCGATGTAAGATACAGCGTCTGAATCAAGGATATCGTCTAGCCAAGAGGGATACGGGGCACCGTCGGCCACAGCCTTGTCCATTCTGGCCTCTTTGGCTGCAATTGCCTTTAGTTTAGTGGCTGCCTTATTCATTTCTGCAACCGGTACTACAACGACACCATCCGTATCGCCAACCAGCACATCACCTGATTCAATGAAGATGCCGCCAAGTGTAATTGGCAGACCAACCGTGCCTGGGCCATTTTTAAACGGTGAATTTGGGCTGAGAGCACGAGCAAATACAGGAATACCAACGACATTTAATCCTGCAATATCCCGCACCAGCCCATCTGTAACAACCGCGATAATTCCAGCATTTTTTGCCATCCCGAGCAAAACATCTCCAAGAACGGATGCCCGCTCATCGCCATCTGTCGTAACAACGAGCACGTCACCTGGTTGTGCAAACTTTAATGCGGCATATGGCGCTAAATTGTCGTTCGGTCGGCTTCCGACAGTGATCGCCGACCCGACAAATCGCTTCAAATCAGTCAGAGGTCTAACCCAATGTGGCAACGCCCCTCGCCGGCCGATTGAATCGACAATCCACCCTGTCGGCGCATCACGAAAATTTAAAAGATCATGATGGGAAGGTCGCATGAAATTTTTACGGATTGTCAGCTGAGGAGGATCTACCATCATATTTGTCCTTCAAAGTTTGTTTTTCAGGTAAGCGGATACGTAAACAGTATCTCGGGTCGCAGAATTAATGACAATTTTTTAATGTTCCGTCCAAAAAATACAACCACGATCAGATAGCCTTGCCAACCCATCACACAACTGCGTGTCCAAGTCGCCGGACATGCGTCTTCTAAACCAGGCCCATTTTGTGCCCTATTAGCGTCTTGTCTCAAAAACGCCATCAATAATGTTGGAACAAAATGCACTTTTTAGACAAATGCAGTATTAAAATAAAATAAGAGCGAAAATCATAAGGGGAAGATTGCTGAGCTTATAGAACATGAAGCTAAACCTAGTCTAAGAAACGGGTCCGTCTTGCTTTTGTCCCATACATTCCTGAAAGCTACCCACCTTTGATTACGCTTGTCAATCCAGTGATATCAGTACCTTTGATGGGCATACGCAACTGACTAACTGGAAAAAGAGCTCATGAGGTTAAACAGGCTTCCAGTGCGCATCAAGTGAGGCAACCGATAACACCGCTCAGGGTCTATTAAAAAAATCGGCATGCGAAAAATATTATTTGAGACATTTTTTGATGCTCAATGCTTGATGTCTCTTTAATCTCTATATCAAACATCAAAAAGTCTACTAGTTTGGCCTTTAGGTAGGGTTGCCTCTGTTTAGTTCCATCAATGCTGACACGATATCCTCGTATCCGTCTAAATAAGGATGGAGCGCCGCTGCTTGATGGTATGCCTTTAGTGCCGCTTCGTAATTGCCAAGATGAATTTCGACCAAACCAAGTCCAGAAAATGCGCCAAAATGGCGTGGCTCACGAATGATTGTCTGGGCGATATCTTTTTTAGACTGTAAATATTTTCCCATCAAAAAATAGACAGTTGCCCGTTTGTTCCAAGCTTCGGCGAATGTTTCGTCTGTAGCTATAATAGCTGAAAAGACTTGTTCAGCCTCATAGAGCCGCCCAGTGTTCAACAGTTGGCTTCCTGATAGCAGGGCTTTTGTTAATTCTTCATCGGTTGAGTGTTGTGACCAAATCTGCCAGATTTTTAAGGAAGTTTCTTTTGCGCGTTCGGAGCTGTTTGAATGCCGGAGTTCTAAAAATAGGCCGGATAATCTCGAATCATTCTGGTCAGCGTGGGTAATTGACGAAGGGCCGAAAAAAGTCAGAAGTGCGATAAAATAAGCTCGGAATAATAAAGAAAGTAAATACATCATGACCTCTAGTTAAGTCGTCCCAACGGAATTAAAAGCTCAAACAACAAATTATGTTTCTGCTTAAACTCATCTTCCAAATTGCTTACAAAAGTGAATATTCAAAGTTTTATTTTTGTCTATCTCATCAACGAAAGTTTGGAAATAATTTCAATTCCGGTTTTTGGAAAAACTTCCTCTTTGTAACTATTCCATTTTTTTCTTGTTTTTTGCTTGCATCAGACACAAAAGCGAAGATTATGAGGTTTGGGATGGCTAAATAACAATCTATGATGAAGCATAAGAGGCAAAATTTCTGCAATTAAAGCACATACTTCATAGTTTGGAATAATTTTAAGGGGAGCCAAACGAATGATACCAAGTAATTTCGAATATTACAAACCAGACACAATCAATCAGATAATTGAACTTTTGGAAAAAAATGGCGAGGATGCTCGCGTTATCGCCGGCGGTCATAGTCTTATTCCTGTGATGAAGCAGAGGCTAACCGATATCAGTCATCTCATTGACCTCGGCGCCGTTCCTGAACTTAAGGGAATAAAAGTAAAAGGGGAAAAGATTAGTATAGGCGCTATGACTACTCAGCATGAATTAATTCAAAACGAAATTCTTGCAAAAGCTGCGCCTCTGATACGTGAGGCGTCCTTGCAGATTGCTGACCCTCAGGTGAGATATCTTGGAACCATAGGTGGCAATGTTGCAAACGGCGACCCTGCTAACGACATGCCTGGCCTAATGCAAACTCTTGATGCGACCTATCACCTTGTTGGGTCAAACGGAGAGCGCACAGTTAAGGCAAGAGATTTTTATGAAGCTGCCTATTTTACAGCTCGTGAAGACGACGAAATTCTCACATCTATTACTTTTTCCTCAAAAAATTGCGGCTATGCTTACGAGAAGCAAAAGAGGAAGATAGGAGACTATGCCACAGCTGCAGCAGGCGTCTTGATAAGCGTTGATAAGGGAAAGTGCAGTTTTGCATCGATAGCCCTAACAAATCTATCTGACACGCCTGTTTACTGCGAAGATGCAGTCAATAAACTTACGGGCAACATGCTTGATGAACCAATTATTAATGAAGCCGTGAAGGCCGCGGTAGATGCGTCCGACCCTGTTGCTGATGTAAGGGGACCTGTAGAGTTCAAAAAACATTTAGCCGGCATAATAGTGAAAAAAGCAATAAACAAAGCCATTGCACGTGCTTAGTCAGGGGATTTGATGATGAAAAAAGTTCAATTGAATATGACAGTTAACGGAAAGAAAGTTGAAGTTCTTACAGAACCGCGTCAACTTTTGGTTCACGTTTTGAGGGAAGAGCTGAATATTACCGGACCGCATGTGGGCTGTGAGTCTACTCACTGCGGCGCTTGCACCATAGATATGAACGAAATGTCTGTAAAATCTTGCAGCGTTTTTGCTGCGCAAGCCCAAGGAGCCAATATAACAACGGTTGAAGGGCTTGGCTCTCCGGATGGTCTTCACGTAATTCAAGAGATGTTCAAAGAACATCACGGTCTGCAGTGTGGTTATTGCACGCCTGGCATGATTACACGGGCTTATAGATTGCTTCAAGAAAACAGCCATCCTACAGAGGAAGAAGTGCGTTTTGGCATATCAGGGAATTTATGTAGGTGCACAGGCTATCAAAATATCGTGAAAGCAATTATGGCCGCTGCCGACAAGTTGAATGAAACGAACGAAATGAAGGAGTCAGCATAATGAATGAGTCAATTCCACCTAAAAAAGATCGTATGGCTGCCCTTGAAGGGTTGGGGACGTCGCGTAAGCGCGTTGAGGATGCTCGTTTCACACAAGGTAAGGGAAACTACGTTGACGATATGAAGCTACCGGGCATGCTTTTTGGTGATTTTGTGCGGTCTCCTTACGCACATGCGAAAATTAAATCAATCGACACATCAGCCGCACTTGCTACCCCTGGTGTCCACGCTGTATTGACTGTAGCAGATCTTGAACCTCTTGGTCTGCATTGGATGCCAACTTTGGCTGGGGACAAGCAAATGGTCCTTGCAGACGGAAAAGTGCTCTTCCAAGGTCAGGAAGTTGCGTTTGTTGTCGCAGATGACCGCTATGCAGCTGATGACGGAATTCAGGCTGTTGTTGTGAATTATGAGGAACTTCCAGTTCTCGTTGATCCATTCAAGGCTGAGGCGGATGATGCACCTGTTTTACGCGAAGATATTGCAGACCAAAAAGAAGGCGCGCATGGACCACGCCGCCATCCCAATCATATTTTTACTTGGGAATCTGGTGACCGTGACGCTACTGAAGCGGTTTTGTCAGAGGCTGATGTTGTTGCTGAAGAGATGGTTTACTATCATCGCACTCACCCCTGCCCTCTCGAACCTTGTGGTTGCGTTGCCTCGATGGACAAAGTGAATGGCAAATTAACAGTTTGGGGAACGTTTCAAGCTCCACATGCTGTAAGGACAGTCGCTTCTCTTATCTCGGGTATTGCAGAACATAATATTCGCATCATATCGCCAGATATCGGCGGAGGTTTTGGAAACAAAGTTGGCGTTTACCCGGGTTACATTTGTTCCATTGTAGCATCAATTGTTCCA
>MDTB01094632.1_pt1 | contig 14227 bp, 9 predicted proteins | sample 811161 | NCBI WGS metagenome assembly MDTB01 (sample SAMN05326650, study PRJNA326480) | marine metagenome | isolation source: seawater | place: Mediterranean Sea | collected 2009
GCGAGAGTCCCTTCGAAGTCGGCGCGCGTGCGAATGGCACGCCTGAGAGTAAGAGAACACGCCACTCGGCACCCACTCCACCGACCCCTCGACCACTTACGCAACTACTTGATAACTATGGCCGCTCGCGCCCTCGCCGCCTCGCGCAACGTCTGCACCACCCTCATCCTGTACTTTGACCTCGAGCAGTACACCAAGGCCTCGCCGGAGATGAAGTCCGCCATCCAGGCGCTCGAAAACGTCCGCGCGGGCGGCTGCAAGTGCGGCAACGCGCGCCCCCTCAAGCGCTACATGGGCTGCGGCAAGCACCTCGCGTGCGAGGAGTGCCACCTCGACTTTGCCAAGGTGGCCAACCGCAAGGGCCTCTGCAACTTTCCGGGTTGCAACTGCCAAGTCCTCTGGCCGTGCCGCCCCTGCGAGGCCTTTGACGACGTCCAGGACGCGGCCAAGGATGCCTTCCAGAAGCTCGACCACGCGCTCCAGCTCGAGGAGCACAAGGACCTTGGCGAGGGCGCTCGCCGCCGCGCCGCCGCGCTCGGCCGCGTCGAGGAGCCCGTCGACGCCGACCTGTCCGACCCGGAAGACGACGTGCCGCTCTCCGAGATGGCCGCGCGCGTGGCGCGCGAGCTCACGCCGCCGGCGGCGGTGCGCCGCGCCAAGCGCAAGGCCGACTACTCGACCGAGGAGTGGCAAGAGCGCAAGGAGGCGCGCAAGGTGCGCGCCGCGCAGCGCGTTGAAGATGCCAAGAAGCTCAACGAGTATGACGACCTCGAGCGCGAGCTCCATCGCCTCCAGGAGCTCCTCGATGCCAACTCCATTGCGTACTAGTGTGCGCGGTACGCGGTGCGCGCGTGTGTATGTAGGACCGGGGAGTCGGCAGTGCACCGAGTGATCAAATTCCCTAAAAAACAATCTTACCAACTGTGTACGCAACGACCCCTAAAAAACCAAGTGTCCCTAGTGTGCATGCAAGTTCACAAAGCTGCGCGATTGCGCGCGCACGAGAGTTGCGCCTCACGCTCCGCCGCTGGCCAAAGAAGACAAGTGCCTGTGCGGTCGGTGGCATGTGTACACCCTCGCCACCTCCAATAGTCCCAGTCGATGCGTGACATGTTAGCGTCTAGGCGCGCACCGTTGCGGTAACGCGCATGCCCTGCCCACCGGTTTTGAGCAAGAGCACAGAGCTGAGAGGCGAGTCAATAATTTGGCCCGGCGTGGTGCGCTCAAAGCCGCCACCGGGAAGCACGCGGTTGAAACTCACGTACCCATCGCTTGCCACGTCTTGGCCGACGACAAAGGCCGATGCAATTGACGCGCGGCCCGACGCACGGAGCACGCAAATCACGGCGCATAGGCTCTCAAGCAGAGTGTTGCACTTGGAGGCGGCCGAGCAGGCCTGCTTGAAGGCTGCCTCGTCGGTGGGCACTCTGCAGATGCAAGCACTCACTGTCTGAACGAGCTGTGCATAGTTGGCTACTGTCAGTTTGCCGTTGGGCAGCTGGAGGTCTTCGCCCTTGCGCAAACCGGCCGCTGACAATAGGGCTCTGACTCGACAGGCCTCGATGGCAGTTGCGGTGGCCAGGGTCCGCGGCACTTTTGCATTGATGTCCAGTGCGGCATCGGCCACGCGCTTGAGGCGTCCCAGCTCGTCGTGCACGGCTTTTTGCGCGGGGCCGCCAAAGGGCAGGCTCTGCAGGACCTCGGCCGCCTGGCCCATGGCGTCTAGCACCGACGTGTTGATGCCAGAGTGGATGCAGGAGGCCAGCATGAGATTGGTCAGCTGGGGCGGCGCTTGGCGCGCTCTGAGGGCCGCGTACGCATCGCCCACAACAATGCGACGCGTGGTGGCGTCTAGGTTGAATGCCGTGAGCGCATAGTTTTCTGCGGCGGCGATGGCCGGGTCGCCGCCCACCGGTTGCGAAGGCAGAGACAAGGGCAGACGCTCAAACTCTTCCACGTCCATCGAGCTCTGCCTGCGCAGGCCAAACGTCTCGGTGTACAACTTGTAGGCACGGTTGAAAAAGTCGTTGAAGGGTTTCTCGAGTTTGCGATCACCGGGCATCACCGAGTCGCGGCTGCACGGCAGGACGTAAAAGTCGCGGAGCACGTGTTCGATCGCCACGATTGCGGGTTCCATGCGCCAGATCCACGAGCCAGGGGGTGCAATCGGAACACCAGGCGTCCTGCCGCCATTCCGGTGGTGCGTGGCGTACAGGCTGACGCGGTTGCCAAGGTTGAATCCACCGGCCTGGACTCCGCACGTGTGCAGACACATGTAGGCGTGTTCGTTGTCCTGCTGTGGCAGTCCGAGCAGCTCGTGGTTGCGGCAATACGCCACAATCTGTGGCAGGTAGGTCGCGTTGCCCACCAGAAACGCGTGGAATGCGTCTGGTCGGATTCTCGCATCGTGCACCGAGATCTGAACCCACTCTCCACGCTCGTCGCGAACCGTGCGAGGACAGATGCGCACAAACACATCGGTGGACTCGATGCTGAGCTCTCGCTCGTGCTGCTTTAGGAGCTCGCCCTTGTAGACACACGGCTTGCCCTCCATGAGCTCGACAAAGGCACGGCTCGCATTGTGCACCGAGGAGGCCCACGCGTCTTTTGGCACATTGGAGTGCACCGTGGTGATGTCGTCCGTAAAGGGCGCATTGTAGGAGAGTTTCATGGACAGGAAGCAGTTTTGCATTGCCTCCAACGACTTGTCCGTGGAGATGCCACACTGCATAGTTTTAAATTCTGTGCGCATGGTTGTCGTGTCGCCGAGCACCACCCAACGCACGCACACGTCCACCGCCGCGTCCTCGAGTCGGGGAGCAGAGTCGAGCGCTTGGTCTTGCACCTGTCGAGCAAACCAAATCGCGTCGACGCCCGCGAGGATGGTCATGCGGATGCGGCTGGCTCCCAGCGTGGAGTCGTTGGTCATGAGCGCCAAGGGGGTGCTCGCAAGGTGCGCCAACGCGTCCAAGTATGCGCGCGCGCCGTTGCAATGGACCGTGTCTTTGCCGTAGGCGAGCAACGTCACCGCCACCACACGTGGCGACAGACTGCCGTCGGACGATTCCCTGCCGGTTGCCGCGTGCTCCAGCTCTTGATTCTCCGCGTTGAGCATGAGCGCCACTTCGCTGGCGTCTTGCGTTGCCATCACCGTTCGTGTGGAAAGGTATGCCTTCAACAGGATGCCGAGGTGGTCCGCGGCCGTATCTTTTGGAACTAGTTGTGTGCGTCTGTCTACAAACGTGTAATCCAAGACCATACCACGCGGCGGGCGCGTAGGCTGAGAAACAAAGGCCTGGTTGACCACGGCGACGGCACCATGAGGGCGGGAGATGCGAGGGAGCGTTTGAAGCATAAGAGGCGGGCGGGTCGACGTTTCCAAGATGCGTCAAGTACAGAAGGTTAGCGCTAGCCGACATGCCTGAGTCGGCTTTGCTAGCATGAACACGCGCCCGCCTCTAGACATGGCCACTACATTGACTGGAAAACGGTGCAAGAATGCCGATTTGATCCACAGCGGCTTTGAAGCCATCATCCAACACGTTGTCGAAATGCTCTGCGCGGCAATCGACCGTGGCACCGAGACACTCGAGCAGTTTATGCCAATATACGATGACAAGCATATGAGGCGCAATTACAACGCGGCCATGATGAACAAGCTACCGGTGACGTGTCATTACCTGCGCAGGGTCGCACGTGGCGACACGCGGTACACCGCGGTCATGTTTTACGAGCGCACGCGCTTGGGCGCCGCGAGGTCGGGGCACTTTCTGGAGGCGCTGCCACCCGGTCTGTCGCTCTTTTCGGGGCACACGCAAGTGCAGCTGCAAGACGAGGACCTGCGTCGGCTCAAGCTGCGCGACGTGGTGCACGATCGCATCAAGACGGTCACCAACTTGGAGATGATGCAGAACAACACGGAGCGCCTGGTGCAGCTGATCAAGGATCACACGCTGCCCGACCTCCCTACAGGGTTGCCTGGGCGAGTGCACGTCTTTGTGGCACGCATGCGCGCCATCTGCCAAGGACTGCGTCGCGTCAAACCCGACAGCCACTTTAGACGGTGTCGCAACCGTGAGTGTTGCCGACTCTTTTACGCGGGAGCGGCCAACGAGACGGCGTCGCAAGGCGAGGGGCCAGTGTCGCCCACCAGCCCCGTCGACAACAACAGTTACTGGGATCTGGCCGCTGGTGGTCCAACGGTGACAGACGAGCAGGGCGAGTTTTGCACATGGTCGTGCTGTGAACAGTGGAGGTGGCAACTCGGTAACGCACTTCCGTCTGCCCTCATTGCCGCCGACTACGGCTGTCGCAAAACGGGCAGGGCGCGTGTGCCAGAAGCCTTGCGCGCTGTGAGCAAGCGAAACGAGCAGGCGAGCCGCCAGCTGCGGACCATCAAAAAGGAGCAGCGCGAATTCAAAGCGCTTGGCACCACCGAGCTCCGCGCGCAGCAACAGCGGCGCATCCGAACGCTCAACGTGGACTTGGGACTCTTGTATGTGGCATCGGTGGTGGCGGACTCTAGGACAATGAGCAACAACAAGGTGTTGCCAGGGGCCCACGACAACTGGCGGTCCCGACCCGCGTTTTACGCCAAGGCGCTTAAGGAGGTGGGCAAGATCTACGACAAGTACCACGTAGGTGGCAACGTCATCGCCAACATGATTGTGCACGAACCCTTTTTAATAAAACTCAAGGAGAGGGCGGCCAAGGTGTTTTGACAAAGAGTTTGCGGCGGAACCAGCGCTGCCAAGATTGCAGCGTGTGACGCAGCCAGCTCTGTTGTTTCTTGGGTGGTGGGCGCGGGCGGGCAACGACGCGCAGTGACGGGGGGCGCGGTGACGGGGAGCGTGGCGTCGCGACGCGCTGTGGTGCGTGGTAGAGTACGTTGTAGTACGTCTGGTTTGGACTGCTGTTCCATACGTCGTCTGCCTCCGTGGTAGCTAAGATCCAAATTTTACGCTTCCACGTCGTATTCTTGTGTGGCGAGAACCCTTTGATCACCCATGGGTAGAGCGCCGAGGGGTCGATGAGCTGCCGCTTGGAGAAGCACATGTCCTGAATCGACAGCCTCCGCTTGGCAAGGTTGAGCGTCCACCAGTATGCCGAATGCACCAATTTGGTTTGCGACTTGACCTTGACTGTGCCAGTGCAATGGCCTGCGCCATAGGCAAACTCGTCCCAGCTAGACAGATGAACGCCTTGGGTGCCGCCGCGATGGTTGCAGTTGTTTGGTACAGCGCACGCCGTCTGAGCTGTGCGCTGGATGGTCAATGGAATGGGGCGCTTGATCAGCACTGTAACGGCGTCGCTGAGCTGAGCTGGCCACAGGGCCTTGTCTTGCACGTCCATCAGGAAGAAGTGGGTGCGGCTCCACGATATTGGCACGAGGTTCTTTGTCTGTGTGATGGGCACCCGGATCTCGCGCCCGAGCGAGCCGTTGGCGCGTAGCTCAATCATGCTCGTGCGATAGTAGTTGTTGTTGAGTATCCAATCCACTCCATTGTGATGGAACACTCGCGGATCGTCGGCGTCGTCGATGCTGGCAACCGCCTCGTCGCCCCGCATAATCAATACCATTCGAGCACTGGAGTTCTGGCGGACGGCACACAGGACACGGCTCGCATTCGTGCAGGAGACAAACAGACCGCCTGTGGGCACAGAGGGTCGTAAAGGCATGGCTTTGAAGGTTGGGCTTTCCAGACCCGCGTCAACAGGCACATGGGATGCGTTGTGCACAAGCGCGCCCTCGTCGGTCGAGTTTACCAACCCCCTTGCCTCGAGGCTCTTGATGACAGCCCGCTCAGCCCCCATGTTCTCCCGGCCCTGAGAACAGCAAACCCACTTGGAGTGCTCGTTGTGGTAATACTTGTACGCGCGCGTCTCGTTGTTGCAGCAGTCGCTGTCAAAGCCAAACAGTCGCACCGGAGACCGGCACACACGCAGCGCGGCGACGATGGCAACGAAGCCTGCGCTGCGTCGTTCCGCATCGGCGCTCTTGTACCCGCAGATGGTTGCGTTGCTCCGCAGCCTCTCGTCAAATGCAAGCGAGATGTTGGGAAACCTCAGTTTGGCAGCTTGGATCAACGACGGGTTGACGTCGTCGATGAGCATGCACGGGATGTCATAGCAGAGACTCGGGTGGAATGCGCGCGAGCGATGCCGGTGGTGCATCTCCTTGTACTCGATGTATTGCTGACCGGACCACACGGAGACCGAAACTCGGTTGAGTAGTCGGTCGGTGGTCTTGGCTCCTACGAGGTGCTCAAAGCCTACGGTGGGTGCGTCATTGAGTCTCCATACGCGATCGTATCGGTCGATTGCAGAGCCGCTGGCGCGGGTAAAGTCAGCCGACCCCACAACTGCGCATGACGGACCATCCCGTTTGGGCAGCGGCGTCGCGCACAGTTTGCACACCATGGTGCATGCATTGTATGACACGGCGCTATTTAGCTCAGCTGGCTAGCGCAGTCCCTGGCACCGCACCCGCCCGCCTCGAATGAACCTTGTCAGCGCGTTGGCCGAAATCGGCGCTGCGGTGCCCTCCGTACTGGACAAGTTGCTCAGCTGTGATGCGGCGACGGCGCTCGAGACGGTGCGTCGTGCCGCGTGCACTGGCGCCAAGGTCGTCTTGGAAGCGCCGCCACCGGCCATGCTGCACCCGTCCAAGTACCCCGCCAGCAACATCCTCTACTGCGGTCGAAAGCAAAGTCCGGTGGCCGACGCCGCGTACTCGACCACAGATGCGGAGTTTGACACCATGCAACACGACGGCAGCTGCGTGGGAGCCGTGATGTTTGACGTGTGCAAAGGCATGTCCCGGCCCGCCGTCGTGTACGCAGAGGCGGCCGAAGGCCAACCCAAACGCATCCATGTCTACGTCCACAATGCGCCCCTTGGAGCCATGGAGGCAGAGCTGTACAGTGGCGTCGGGTTGCCGAGTGGATTCGAAGCCAAGTGGCTGGGGGACCAAGCCAGGACGGCCAAAGAGTTGCGGCACGAGGTTGGCGCGTGGGTGCGAAAGCAAGGCTACGATCGTATGCAGCCGTACATGCACGACAAGAAGCACCGCCTCTGCCTCATTCGGCCGGGCGTGCTGCCCTTTTTGCGCATGCGGTCGGCCAACACCGAGGAGGAGGCGGAGTTGTTGTCGGAGGCCCTGTGCGCGCGTCGGGTGCCCAAGGATGGTTGCATGCAACTCAAAGACTTTGTCGCCAGCTGTGAGGAGGACAGTCTCGAGCTGTTTACTACATTTGTCGCCGGAGCAGTCGAAGCGCACGACCCCAACAACAACTGCAGCAACACCTCAAAGAATGCAATCCTCGGTTCGTTGGCATTGGCGGTGCTAAAGTACGCCAAAGACGACGACTACTACGGTGTGGAGATGGAGGACGATGAGCCAGAGGACAAGGGCGAGGAGGACGAGGGTGAAGACGCCGGTACCAATGGCGAGGAAGACTTGCAAACGATTGTCGACAATGTGATGCTGCGTGAGGTCGATCAAGAGCTGCTCAAGGAGGGTCCGGCGCTGTCGTACCGGCGCGACAAGGTGCTCATGCGTTTGATCGGACCCACGTTGCGCGCCTGCGACTCTAAGCTGATTGTCAATGCGCAGTCGGACGCGGGTGCCGTGTCCGCGTTGGCAGAGGCGGCGTTTTGCGACGCCGACGCGCTTATTATCAAGCGCACGCTCGTTGGGCAAACGTTCAATGAGTTGTGCGACAATATGATCTCGGGCATGGATCCGCGGTTTGCCTTTTTGATGATGACCAAGGAGGCGGATGGATCACTCAGCTGCGTGCACCTCCTTACGCACCAGGGCGGCACACAGGTGCGATACGACAGCGTCACGCGGTACGTCTTGTGTCCATGGGTGATTCCCTTTGTCCTCGACGGCATGACCGTGGTCGAAATCAAGGTGCAGGGTGTCCAGCGAGAGCAGTTTCGTCTGACCGAGGCCAAGCGTACGGAGGCACTCTACGAGCGTCAGGACAGGCAGTCCGCCATCCCTGACGAGATCATTCAGTTCATACGCCAGGCCAGCGAGGGGTTGCAGAGTATCCCAGCACTGGCGGCACGCGTGGCAGCGCTGGAAGGGCAATTGCAGACTGGTGTGTCGGTGGCGTCGGTGGCGTCGGGCAGTGCGGTGCCAGCACCGCCGGTCCGCGAGATGTCCGAGACGCAGCGAGGGTTCAAGCGGATGATCGCTCAGATTGAGGCGTACAACGCGGCTGTGGAGCGCAACACGCGAGCGCGCTAAGCGACCTTGATAAAAGGGTTTGTGTAGACAGAGGACGAGGTAGCACGTGCGCTGTGATGGTGGCCGGAAAAACGTTCAAAGGGGTGAGTGTCGCTCGTGTGCCTTTTCAAAGCCTCTCCACCTTTTTTCGCATAGGCCAACGGAGTCGACTGCTGTTGCCTTGTGTGCGCAGATTGCGCATCCGCCACCCCGTCGGGACGGCAAGCGCAACAACATTGCCGACTTGAGTGCTGCAGAAATCGGCACCTCACGCGCCGGACGGCACGGGCTCCCGGGGCGTCCCGTGCTCGTGGAACACGATCCCGCAGGCGGCCAAGTGGGCCACGTGCTGACATCGTGGGAAGGCCCCGGCGGTGAGCTCCGCGTGGAAGGTGTGCTCAGCGATCCCACTGCCATCGGCCATGTGGCGAGCGGACGCATGCGCGAACTGAGCTTGGGCACCAGTGTGCACACGGACATGGCGCGTGGCGGTGCCGTGATGATGCGCTCCCACGACGAGCTGAGCATATGCGAAAAGGCGGCGCGGCCCGGGTGTATCATCACCGAGTACGATGGCAAGACAGTCGGCACCTCACATCACTTTGCCAAGCCTCGAGGTGCGCGCGCCACCCGCTATGTTGATAAGTCCTTGAGCCCACTCACCCAAGTAGATCACCAACCGACAAGTGCCATGTCTGAGGCTGACTCTGCCGCCGCCACCACTGCTCCCGCAACAGAGAGCTTCTCGGCCGACTATGTTGCCAAGCTGAAGGCTGAGCTTGAGGCCAAGTCGGCGTCTGAGGCGGCCCTCAAGTCCAAGTTTGCCAGCTACGAGAGCCGGCAGCGTGCCCAGCTCTCCGAGATGCAGCCGGCGGTGCAGGCCTGGATCAAGGAAGGTCTGGACGCTGGCCATGAGTTCAAGCACGAGATGGAGTCGATGGTCGGCTTTGGCGACAACCTGCACCAGGCGTCCAACCTGGACTCCGCGATGCCGCTTGCCCGCATGATCTCGTGCCACTCGGCCAAGATCAAGCGCGAGCGCGAAGAGTTTTCACAGGCGTCGGGTGCGGCGGAGGCCCTCGGCAAGGCCAACAAGGAGATTGACACCCTCAAGGCAGACGTCGAGACGAAGACGGCGCGCATCAACGAGCTCGAGGGCCTCGTCAACGAGCGCACCACTGCGCTGGAGCGCTCCAACGAGGAGCTCGCCAAGGCGGGTCTGGTCAAGGAGAAGCACGACTTTTCACTGGCGACGTCGCGCGAGGCGGCGCCTACGGGCGGCTCAACTGCCGGCTCCGTCTCCCGCGACGCCCCGGCAGCCCCGTTTGTCGACCCGCTCCTCTCCTTTGTGCAAAAGGGCTCGTCCGGCATCACCAACGGCCGCATTGGCCTCTCGGCCACCAACCACCACATCCTCGGCGCGGGCGGTGCGGGCGACTCTGGCATTGAGGCGGCCCTTCGCATGGCCTTCTAAACAGTGATGCGCTGTTTTGGGAATTGTAACCGTCAAAACGCTCGTTACCACAAGGAGCATCCACCGGACAGGGTCATTTTGGGAATAGGTGCTACAAGCAGAGAAGAGTGGCGCACATGAAAAAAAGTCGGAAGGGGGGCGGGAATGAACATTGTATGGTGAGACCGTTCAAAGAGTAGTATACATTACGGTCTCTGTCCCCAGGTATTCCACGTGCCGTTTGTTGTCTGACGGAGTGCCGACAATGGTGGCCCGCCGGACCTCAAAGCCTTGCATCAGGGCTGCATGCTTGCATAACTCTCGACGTCTTGGCACGTTCATGTTCAACACAGCCGGGGGGGTGTGCTTGTCCTGTTTGCGCTTGGCCAGGGAGAGATACCCTAGTATTGCTCCATCGGGGTCGATGATACTGCGTCGGGAAACGGCGAGGGTGGCGGCTTTGTGGTCAATCTCATTTGTCTTGATCGCCAGTCGCCAACAGTATTCAAACTGCTTGTTGACGCGAAACAGCACGGGTGCGTGCACGTCTTGCGCACAGTGCCAGCGTGCAATCAGACGCAGGGGCCAGTCCCATTGCGCGCCGTTGACGGGGTCGTCGAGTGCGGCTTGCAGGTCGTACCGTTTGCTGGTGCGAAAAGCGAGCTCGGCACTCATTTTATTGTGCATCTGCATGAGCTCCGGGAATCCAACATTCTTGACACGCCAGTCGGCCGTGTCGGAAATCCAGGCAAGGAACGCAGTCCGGTGTGACGGCGACATTGCGTTCCATCGAGAAGGCTCGCCGAGGAAACGTTCGACCCAACGACGCAGCTCGTCTTCACAGGGAACGAGGGACGGGTTTGCGAGGAGTCCAGGCGGGCGGGCCGCTAGCTCATGCGCCTGTGGAGTGAACACAGACATCAATGGGCAGTGCACCTGGCTTGTAGCATGAACTCATAGCGGTTCAATGGAAGATCCCTTTGCCCTTATGGAGCAGGCGCTGCAGCTCTGCAAGGAGAACCAGCCGCCTGCAGAGAATTACTACGTTGCATATTTGCCATGCGGCGACATCCACGTGTGCAAGGGCAACAAGTGTCCCTTTCTGGAGCTCAATGAGGACAAGTGCTACGTGTGCTCACTCTCTGGAATGTGCTTTGGCACACAGGCAGTTCGCGAAGACTACTCAACCGGTCGCCAAGCCGGCAGCAGCAACCCCGACGATCACGCCGGCGAGCCAGTCGGTGGTCAATGGAAACCCAAAAAGGACATGCACGCACTGTCGTCTCAAGCCTACAGGGGTGCCAACACTCTGCAGGAGGAGACGGGGTCGCCGGCCGGCGACAAGTCGCCCGACACTTGCAAGGGCAAGGAGAGTCCGCGTCCTGCCAAGCGGGGGGCGCGATGCGTTGATGAGCCCGACCCCGAGCCGCAGCAGAAGCGCACGCGCAATGCCCGACGCACGGGACACAGCCGCGAGCAGTTTCGTCAGCTAGTCGAGGACGCCGAGGCCACGCTTTGCAAGCTCGTCAACTTTGACAAGCGCGAAGAGGGCAAGGCGAGCAAGCCGCGGGACCCCCGGCTCCAAGACAAGAATGCTCTCTTTCAGGCTGCCATGCGCAAGTACACCAAAGAGTGCCTTGCTTCCGGCACGGCGCCGACGCTCGACACGGTGCACAACATTGCCTTGGCGGCGGCCAACGTTGCTGCAGAAGAAAAGCGCAAGGCCGCCATGGAGAATGGCAAGCAAGCCCTGCTGCTCAAGGTGCGCATGCGCGAGCAGGTAACCTCGCTTGCCGTGTGCCTGTGGGAGGCCAGCTGCAACACGCCGTACATGGACGGTGCGCGCCGCGGCGCCGATAGCTTCCGTCCGTTTGTGTGCGGCGTACTCTACGCCCTCAAACGCGGCGTCAACCTGCCCGACGGTACCGTGGTCGTACCACCGTGCCCTCAGCTCGCAGCTGCCTTGCCAGCGCTGCGCAGCACCGCTGCCAACTCTGTGGCCAAGGCGTTGCATGCCTCCTCGCACAGGGGCCTGTGCACTCTGCACAGGTCCATCAACTCGTGCTCCGCAGACGTCGCCGCAGAGACCTACGCCAATGCTGCACAACTGGCGCAGCAGCTGGCAAAAAGCGTCAAATGGGGCCAGTACGACCTCTGCTGACGCTCGCACGCGCGCACGATGCTTACTAGGGTAGGGACCTATGTAGTCTAGAGGGTCTAGGGGGTGTGGTGTCGCATGAGCACGTTTGACGCATGTTAAAAAACGTTACCGCAACTCAACGGTCAACGACCGCCACCGAGGCACATCTTGCCCGACTGGCGTGACACTCCACGCGCACTTGCCGGCTCCGCAACTATGCGCAACGCCGTGGCGTTGAGTGTGATGGCCGGACCGCGAAAAAGGAGGCCGATGCCAAAGGTGGGCGGGAAAATGTCGGGCTGGGACACAAACTCGGTCCAACGCTCGCGATGCACGCGACTCTTGAGCCCTGCCCAGAACCGGGCCGGACCTCCGCCAGCGTTGCGCCAGCAATCAAAATCAGACACGTCGTGAAACATCATGTTGGCACAGCGCGGCTGCATGTCGTGATAGTCGTTGACCAAATCTTGCAGTGCGTGGCCAGCATCTACGAAGCATAGGTCGATTGAGTTTTCTACAAGCTTGTTGCGCGGCACCAGTGCCACGTGCATGCGTTTGAGTATGTGGCGAGTGGTGGAAGAGAGGCGCTCAAACGTGAGGTCCACACCGGTGGATACATCCAGTCCGAATCGCTTCAGGTACGCAGCGACTATTGCGAGGGTCCACCCGGAGTCCACTCCAAGCTCCAGGTAGCTGCGTAGGCCCATCTGCGAAAGACGGATGAGTGCGGGTGCCACTTGCATGGGATGCTGCGACATACCACCCTGACTGACCATGTTGCGCGCGCCGCGCTCGCCGTACAGCAGCGCGCCATGGCGGTTGGGCTTCAACCCGATGCGGGCGATCAGGGCCTCCAACGAGGGAGCGTGTTGGAGAACTTCACAGTTGACAGTCAGCACGTCTTGCACGCCACGGCAGAGATTGTGGTTGGGTCCGATGGCGTTGGTGTCCTCCGGAGCGCAAACCAGGCGGGCGAGACTAGAGAGGGGTTGGCTACAACTCATGATTGGGCACCCAGTAACGGTCGTCGGGAGAGTCCCTTCGAAGTCGGAGCGGCAGCGATGGGCGCACCTGAGAGTAAGAAGCATCAACATGTCGACAGCACCCATCGTCTCGATTGCCTCGCTGAACGAGCTGCCCATCCTCGAGGCGGCCAACAAGGTGCATGCCGGCGGCGCGCTGAGCATGCAAAACTTTTGGCCGACCAACCCCGACGGCACTCCGGCAACCAAAAAGGGCTGGCCCGCCAACCTCGCGCCTGGTCAGTGCAAGCAAGTCACCGGCTCGCGTGGTGACGTGTACACTCTCAAGCACTGTCTCCACGGCGGTGGACTCGTCTGTGACTGCCCGAGCTGGTGCATGCAGCCGGGCGTGTTCCCCAAGCTCCCTGGCATGGCGCGCACCTGCAAGCACTGGGATGCCGAGGCCGGCGCGCTCGTGATGAAGCAGCACATTGCCCGCGGGCTCACCGCTCTCGGTGAGGACTACGTGCCCAAGGCGGAGCGTCCCGAGGTCATCGCTGAGCGCGAGCGCAAGCGCGCACGGGGCGAGTCCCTTGGCGACCTGTACAAGCCGTTCAAGAAGCAGCGCCAGCCCGCCGATGGCGTCGCTGTGGAGCGCATGCAGCCGCCCGAGGACGGCGGCTTCTTTGGCAAGGACAGTTTTGCGCTCGCCTTTGATCTCCAGGGCCAGCCGGTGGAGGGCTACTGGATGTCCGAAAAGCTTGATGGCGTGCGCGCCTACTGGGACGGCCACCGTACCTTTTGGTCGCGCAACGGCAACCAGTTCAAGGTGCCCGCCGAGGTGGCCGCCATGATGCCACTCGGCATGGCCCTCGACGGCGAGCTTTGGATGGGCCGCGGCACCTTCCAGCAGATGAACGGGTTTCTCAAGCGCAAAGACACGACCGCCACGGAGTGGTACGCGCGCAACGTCCGCTTCATGGTCTTTGACGCGCCGTTTGTGGATGGCAACTACGAGGCGCGCATGGCGGCCGTGCGCTCGCACCTTGGGTACAACATGTTTGTGGAGACGGTGCGCTCGGAAAAGGTGACGGAGCACTCGGCCATGCGCGAGCGTGCTCGCGCGGTTGCCGAGGCGGGTGGCGAGGGTTTGATGCTGCGCGAGCCGCACGGCGTCTACCGCCCGGAGCGCACCTGCGACCTGCTCAAGGTGGTCGACAAGCTGCACACCGAGGCCATGATCATCGGCCACAACAAGGGCGAGGGCCGCCTCGCCAACGCCACCGGCTCGCTGCAATGCAAGCTCCGTTCCGGCAAGACCTTTGCGGTCGGCAGCGGCATGGTTGAGGTAGAGCGCCACAACCCACCGGCCCTTGGCAAGATCATCTGCATCCAGTACAAGGGCTACACCGACAGCGGCGCCCCGCGCCAGC
>MDTB01157168.1_pt1 | contig 14226 bp, 10 predicted proteins | sample 811161 | NCBI WGS metagenome assembly MDTB01 (sample SAMN05326650, study PRJNA326480) | marine metagenome | isolation source: seawater | place: Mediterranean Sea | collected 2009
CCTACTCTTTTTAAACTCAACAACTCTTGTAACTACAATTGACCTAATTTTGTTTTCATAAATCGCAAAATAGATATCATACTTATAAATGGGGTGATTAAAATATCTATTAATAAAATAATTTTTTGATTTAAGTGGGCGTTGGTATTCAAATAGACTACTTTGAATTAAGCTAAAATCTGAAACTTTGGAAGCTTTGAAAAAGTTCACACCAATAATTGGAGATTTTATATTATTATTTTTTTTCTTTGAATAATTATTAATTAAACTAAATCTATGAATTGAATTTGAAATAAGCACATGATGATCTAAATATCCAACTTTGTATTTTTGCCATTTATGAAAATTTAGCAATGATTCATTAATTCCAAGAACGATAATTAAATTTGGATTAGCTATCTCAATTAATTTTTTATTAATATTATATCCTAATCCTATACTTCCTTCTTTTTTTGCCATCCACATTGCCAAAAAAATTTCTTTACTGTCAAGTTCTATATCATATTGATTAAGTGGAATATAGCCTTGAAATCCAAAGATTTTTTTATGATCCATAGCAATGATGAAATTATATTGATTATTTTTTTTGTACTGCCAATCAAAAAGTTTTTTATTTTGTGATAAAATATGATTTGATGACCATTGATCATTGATATAATTCATTAACGCTTTAATTTCATGGTTTTTGACTCTTTTAACTTTCAATAGTATAATTCCCATAAATATCGTTATTAGATATAAATATTTTATTTTCAAATGCATCTATAAGCTCTTCAATACCATCATCAATACTTTTTGAAGCTTCAAAGCCTAAAGTATTTTGAACTTTTTCAAAATTAACTCTATAATTTCGCGGATCAGAACCATGCTCTTTATATTTAACAATTCCATTTGGAATTTTATTTATTATTTTTTCTACAATCATTTTCTTTGTTGCATTGTTTTCATTGCTCCCAGCATTAAATACTTCAAAATTTATTTTTTCATCTGGAGACTCAATAACCTTAATTATTAATCTTGCAAAATCAATTATATGGCAATAAGGCCTCCAAGTTTTTTCATCAAATACCTCAAGCTCATTACCAAAATAAAGTTCTCTTGCAAATTGACTAATAGTTAAATCAAATCTCATTCGTGGGGATAATCCAAATGCTGTTGCAAAACGCAATATTGTTGCTGTCATATCTGTATTATCTTTTAATGATAAAATATATTTTTCAGCATTTACTTTTGACTTAGCATAAAGAGAAAGAGGCTTGAGTTCAAAATTCTCATCTGCTTTTTCGTTATCTTTGATCAATCCATAATTAGAACAAGTGGAAATGAAAATAAATTTTTTAACACTATGCTGATTTGATAGATCAATAATATTTTTAACACCAATATCATTAATTGATTTTGAATCTTTTGGATAAAGCTTTGTTATTGGATCACCAACTAGACCTGCTAATAAAACTACAATATCATTTGATTTGAATAAATTTTTAAGCTCAGCATGTGAACGCATATCTGCATTTACAAATTTATAATTTTGATGGAGAATATTTGAAAGAGGCACAGTTCGATTGTTATATGTAAAGTTATCTATAGAGGTTACCTTATAACCTGAGTCTAATAGCCTCCTACATAAAACTGATCCAATATACCCTTCTCCACCAACTAATAATATTTTATTCATCAGTAATTCCTTTTATTTAAAATAATCATTGTATTTACCTTCTTTAATTATCTTTCCATTCTGAAGCATAATTATTTTATCACACTTCTTTATAGTTGAATGCTTATGAGTAATAATTAATATTGTTTTTTTTCTTTTTAAATTATTTATTTCACTTATTATTTGATTTTCTGTTTCGCTATCTAGTGAACTAGTGGCCTCATCAAGTATGATAAAATCTTTCTCAAAATAAAATGCTCTTGCTAGGGCAATTCTTTGCCTTTGACCTCCTGACAATTTTATACCTCTCTCACCAACCTTTGTTTCGTAATTATTAGGTAAGTTATCAACAACTTCCTTTAGCTTTGCTTTATTTATTGCAAAATTTAATTTTTCTATATCTATTTTTTCTTCATCGATTCCTAAAGCTATATTTTTCTTTAATGAATCGTCAATTAAAAAAATTTCTTGAGGAATATGAGCAATAGTTGACCAATACGATTGAAGAGATACATGCAAATTGTCATCATTAAACTTTATTACACCGCTTTGTTGATATAATAAACCCAAAATAAGATTAATCAGTGTAGTTTTTCCAGAACCAGATTTCCCAATTACTCCTACCATCTCACCAGAATTAATACATAATGAAATATTTTTTAATGAAGATTCTTTCATATTTGGATATGTATATGAAATATCATCAATCAATAAAGATTTAAAGCTTTCCTTTTTCTTTGATTTATTTTTTCTTTTGGATTTTGATTTTTTAAGACTAATCAAATCATTATACAAATCGTTAGTTGCATTTCTTCCAAATCTTATTAGCGAAAGACCACCCATTATATTACTAGCAGATGGTATAAGTCTCAACGAAGCTGTTCCAAAAATAGCTAATACCCCAAGAGACCTACTAGGATCCTCACCAGATATGACTGAAACAGCAATCATTGTGACTACAAAAAAAATTAATACAAATTCTAGCAAAAATCTTGGCATAGTTGATATAAATAAACCATTAACTTTATTTTTAGCGAATTTTTCAGCACTATTTTTCATTTTTTGATGAAAATATTTCTCCGATGATAGTAAGCGTATTTCTTTAAAGCCATAAATTGATTCACTTAAGTTTTGAATTAGTTTTTTTGTTTCTAAATTAGATTTTTCTCCGAAAATTTTAGATTTTTTTCCAAAAAGTGCAAAATATGAAATAGCAAAAGCAGAAATTATCAAAACAAATAGAATTAGTGCGCTAATATTTAAATACGCTAATAATGAAACTATTGCTATTGAGACTACTCCATCACTCATAACTCTAAGAGTCGGAAGCAAGACCCCTTCTGAAAATTGTGGAACTAAATGTTGAATCTTTTGGATATATTCCGAACTATTTTTATTTAAGTAATCTTCATAGTTTAATTTCTGGTAAATTTTTAATAAAAATGTTTGAATGTCAACTTGATTATTCCAAGAAAACTTCAAAATAGCTTTATTAATTAATAATCCTATAATTGACCTTAACAAGAAAATTATTATTAGCAGCATTCCAGATTTAAGGATTAGCAATCGGTATTCGTCTTTAAATAGTTTTCCAAAGATGTAATTTGTGTTATTAATATTTTCTGGGTCAAGTAAAATTGCAAAATATTGCCCAATCAATGCTATTCCAAGAATATCTAAAATTGATGAAAATAGTATTGTTGCAATTAATATAAAAATTGTTATTGATCTGCTTCCAGAAAGGAAAAATATTTGCTTTAAATAAAAAATTTTATCATTGACTATTTTTGACATAAAACTCTAAACCATTTCATTTATTATTCTAAGTATGTTATTTTGAGGGTGTATCTAAACAAATAAATACTTTATATGAAGACATTTGCAAAAATTAATCCAAAAAAAGAAGAAGGCGATAAAAAGAAAAAAAGTCTTCCTTTTACAAATTGTAAAAATTGCGGTGCTAAACTTACCAAAAAAGACCAAAAAAATGGTTTTTGCTGGACTTGCTCGCTTTAATCATTACGCTCTAAATATATTTTTATCTAGTTTATACTTACCCCTGGTATCAATTATTGCCTTGGCATTTTTCTTTATAAGTGAATAATTAAAAATTTTATGATCTGTCATCAAAACGATAACATCATAAGACTTTATCGTTTTTGAATTGATTTCTACACTTTCGAGATTAAAGTTATATTTTCTAATTTTAGGGATTCTAGAAAAGTATGGGTCAGAATAATCTACAAAAATATTTTTTTTCATAAGCCTGCTTATTAGTTTCAATGATGGTGATTCTCTCAAATCATCAATATTTTTTTTATATGATAATCCAAGGATCAGGATTCTGCTATTTTTGGCGCTTTTATTGAATAATTCTAAACATTTAAGAACTTTTTCCATCACATAATCAATCATTTTTAAATTTATCTCACCTGCTAGCTTAATAAATTTAGCATCCACTCCATATTGATTTGCTTTCCATGATAAAAAATAAGGATCTATTGGTATACAATGTCCGCCGATTCCTGGTCCAGGATAATGTGTTTGGAATCCAAATGGTTTTGTAGATGCCCCTTCAATTACTTCATAAATGTCAATATTCAATTTATCTGCAATCATTTTTAATTCATTCACTAAGCCTATATTGATTAATCTATACGTATTCTCAAGCACCTTAACCATTTCTGCAACTTTAGTAGAAGAAACTAAATGAGTTTCATCGGTAATTTTATCATATAATAATTGAGTAACCAAAGAACATCTAGCAGTATGACCACTAACTATTTTTGGTATATTTCGAATTGAGAAATTCTTGTTACCTGGATCTTCTCTTTCAGGTGAATATCCAATGAAAAAGTTTTTACCAAAAGAGAATTTATTTTCTGTAGTTTTTATTGACATATTCATCTTTTCTATAAAACCAACTATTTCTTCCTCAGTTGCACCAGGATATGTTGTACTTTCTAATATTAATAGCTGATTCTTTCTCAAAAAAGAGCTTATACATTTCATAGTATTTTTAATAAAACTTAGATCAGGATTTTTATCATCATTTATAGGTGTAGGTACACATATAATTATTACATCCATATCTTTAACTTTATTGAATTTTGATAAAGCCTTGAATCCTTTTTTTGAGGCATTTAAAATTGAATCATCGCTAATATGTGAAATATATGATTTTCCATCATTTAATTTTTTTGTTTTTTTCACATCTATATCAAAACCAAAGGTTTTAAATCCTACTTTAGAAAATCTAAGGGCTAATGGCAAACCAACATAACCAAGACCAATAATTCCAACTATAGCATCTTTATTTTTAATAATATTTTCAATTTTATTTTGTATCATAGCTAGCTTTTAAAAGTAAATATTTATTATATAATGTTATCTACTTTCTTCTTTGAGCGTAGTTTAAAAAATGATAAAATAAAGAATGATGAGACAATTAAATAAAAAGTTGATAATAAATATCTACTAAGAGGAAGGATTTCTAAGTTTAAAATAGACTTTACAGTTGAATTTAAGTAAAAAGGTAAGCAAGTAATGAGCACCACGCTCATAATAGCACTTACTCTAAAATCTAAAATAATATCTTTTCCTTTTTTTCTAACAAAATTTTTCACGCGTCTAATTTTTCTTCTTTCATCAATATTATCATTATTCAAATAAGAACGTAAAAACGCAATAATAATTCCAAAAACAGATCCTATAAAAACTGATAATACTGAACTCAGGTAAACATTTTTATTTGAGGGGCCTAGGGGAAGTTGAGGCGTATCTAAGACTTGCATAATTGACTTTTCTTGAACTTCCTCGATTTTAGCTAATTCAAATTGCTGTTTTAGAGTAAGATAAATTCCTTTTTGAATTTCAACTTCTCTTGTTAATCTATCAGACTCTAACTGTAAAGACGGAGACGATATCTGCCTATTTTTTTCATTAAAATCTTTTAGTTTTCTTTCAGAGTATTCTAAATCAATTTTAACTGCATTAATTCTAGTTGCAATAAAATTAATTTTTTCGTTCACGTTTTGACTTTTATAATATCTATTTAATTCTTCTAAAACATTTAAAGCTGAAATTGCAATATCCCTTGCTAGTGCGGGCTCAGGCGCTTCGACTAATATCTTACTGAATGCACTATTTGGCTCTTCCATAAATTCTATTATATCAGATAGAAGCCCTAAAGTCATTGTAATGTGTGATTCATTATTATAATCCTTAAGATCAAAATTTAAAATTTGAATTAAAGGTAATTTTTTTTGGTATTTTGATGAAAAAAACTCTTTGGCTAATAATTTTTCCGCAAAAGCTCTGCTTTCGATGAGCTCAGGAAATAATGAGGGACTTGAAAGGTCTGCTTTTACGCTTGATGGAACATCCACACCAAATTGAGAAGCTATTCCAGCTAAACCTCCAAAATTTTGATTATTTTTTTCAGGAAGTAAAACTGTTGCGGAACTAATAAATTTAGGCGCTTGAATGAAGTTAACGTATGTATAGGTAGCAAATAGTGTTAAAAACGGTACTAAAACTATTATTTTAAGTTGTTCAGCTAATTTTAAAAGTATATCAGTAAAGCCAATAAACTCACTTTTATCAAAATCATTTTTTATAATATATTGTTTACTTGAATTCTCATTAATCTCATTGTTAGTTTGGATAATCTTTGCTGCAATGTGATGTGGAACTTGATTTCTAGCTTTCCAGTTTGAAACAGCTTGAGGACTCGTTTGAAGAAACCTCGCAATTTCTGCAAGCGAACTAATACCCTTATCAGTCATTATTGATTCTAACTCGATAAACTTCATATTAATTTTGAATTTGTTGACTAATTAATGCAGCTGTTAATAAGGATGATATGATAGCAGTCCAGTTTGTAGCAAACTGCGTTAAGTCAAATGGTTCTGAGGCGATCTTTTCATTAACAACAATAGTGCTGCCATCTTTTACTTTAGGAGAAAATAGCCATCTATTTGGACTAACATTCCCATTTGCATAGATTATAATTATTTTATTTTTATTTCCATTTTCTGTTATTCCTCCTGCAGTATTTATGTAATATTTTATAGATTTTCCTTCTTTAAATTCAATTATTCCCGGATTAAAAATTTCGCCCTCTACATTTACCGTATTCGTAGACTCTTTAACTATAATACTATCACCTGGCATTATAGTTATTGATTCATTTTTCCAAGCCACTCTGACCCTCTTTTGATTTTCAGTATTATTATTTTTTATAAAACCTATACGGTTTATATCTTTTCTAAAAATAGATATCCCGCCTGGAAGAGCTTTTGAGGTCAAATTTCCAGCCCTATATAAAATTGATGATAGAGTCTCATCATCATATAACAATGGATATGATCCTGGTATATTTACTTCACCAGCAATGGAAATATTTTCTCTTTCAAAAAAGTTTAGATTAGCATGAACAACTAATCTATCAAAATTTTGAAGTTTTATTGAACTTACCATATCCTTTTGGATTAAGTCTCTAAGATTAAGATTCAAAGATGTTTCGTATCTATTTTTTGGATTTCTCCTAATAATTTCGGCCTTTTCTTGGTAAACAGACTTCCAAAAAGTTGTATCTTCGAACCCTCCTCCAAGATCAATAAGGTCCTTTAATGACATACCTTGAAAGTAACTATACATTCCAGGCCTTTTAACCTGGCCAATCACTTCGACCCAATTTTGAGTATTTAAAATTGAATGAACAATAAGCCTATCTCCATTAATTATTTTTTCATTCCTTGAATCTAAATAATCAACATAAAAACTGAATAAATTTGACAAACTATCACGCCTTTCCTCAATTGGCTTTATTCTTGAAACGCTAATTTTTGATGAAGCTGATGGTTTTAATCCTCCAGCATAGTCAATCAAGTCTCCTAAAGTTTCTGAGGATTTAATTTCATAAAATCCAGGTTGGTATACAGCAGAATCTATTTTAACAATTGATAATCTTGTTGGGACAAAAACTAAATCTTGATCTCTTAATTGTATATTTTCTGGCTTTTTTCCATTTATTAAATAATCATACAAATCAATTTTGATAGGTTTTAATTTTTCTCTGATAATTTGTATCTCTCTTAAAGTCCCAGATGTATCAACGCCTCCCGCCATAATTAAGCTAGTTATAAGATTTGAGTATGGGTGTAAAGGATAAACACCTGGATATTTTACCTTACCGGCTATATTTACATTGATTGTTTTTAGTTGTCCAAGGGATATATCTAAAAACGTTGTGGGCTTTTCACCATTCAAAGTAGAATAGATCTTTCCAAATTGTCCGGATAAGTAAAGTTTGCATTCTTCAGTTGTTTTTCCAGTTAATGATAAAACACCAATTTTATCATCATAAACTTTACCATCTCTATTAATTGTATAAGTTTTGGATATCTGAGTTTCACCCCAAAGGTATACTACTATTTCATCCCCAGGACCTAAAATATAATTATTTGGTGGAGGAATATTTTCCCAAAATTTTAATGAATCTCTTAAATTAAAAAAGTCATAACCAAAATAAAGAGGTGCTTTTTTGAGACTATCTTGGGTTAATTGATAGTCTGAGGGTAATATATTTACTATTCTTGGCGCTGTATTTACTTCTAGATTTTGTTTTTCATCAATGATTGATCCAGGGTTTTGAATACCCTTTTTAACATCTTCATATTCTTGTTTTAGTTTTTGCATTTCTTGTAAAGACTGAGATTGCAAACTGGAAGTAAGCGAAATAATTAGAAATAAATATAAAAATTTAATTTTTCTAAACATTATAATAATTCCTATACCAGTTAATCAATTTTTCTACTCCTTTTTCAATAGATATTTTTGGTTTATACTGCAATTTTTTAGTTGAATTTTCAATATCAGCGCAAGTCTCTATCATATCGCCAGATTTTAATGTTTCAAATTTGATGTTAGCTTTTTTATTCAATTTTTTTTCTAATAATTCAATTAAATACATTATTTTGATACTATTGTTATTACCCAAATTAAAAATTTCATATTTGTAATTGTGATTTAGGGCCGACGTTGTTCCACTGATTATGTCATCCACGTATGTAAAGTCCCTTTTCAAATTTCCATTATTATAAATTGTTATTATTTCATTATTTAGTATCTTTTTAATAAAAATAAATATTGCCATATCAGGTCTATACCAAGGTCCATAAACTGTAAAATATCTTAAACCTGTTGTATTTAAACCGTGAATATTTGAATAAGAATAAGCAATTATTTCATTCGATCTTTTTGTTGCACCATAAAGTGCTAATGGTCTATCTGCATTTTCATGAACACTAAATGGTATTTTTGTATCAGATCCATAAACAGATGAGCTAGATGCATATATAAAATTTTCAACTTTGTGTTTTTTACTCAGTTCGATCATATTAAAAAAACCAATTAAATTTGATTTAATATATTCACTTGGGTTGGAAATACTATACTGAACTCCTGCTTGAGCAGCTAAATTAATTACTTTATTTGGAGTGTATTCATCAAATACATTTGATAATAGATTATGATTATCAATATCTATTTTTTTAAAATTAAAATTATCATATTCTTGTAAGATTTTAAGCCTGTCGCTTTTGAGCTTAAAGCTATAATAATCATTCATATTATCTATGCCAATTACTTCATATCCTAAATCTAACAATGATTTAGCTTGATGAAATCCTATGAACCCTGCACTTCCTGTTATCATTACATTCATAATTATAATTAAAGTTTTGTTAAAAAATCTTTTTAACTTAGTTTATTAAAGTTTATTTGTAAAAATCTGTTTAAATGTGTATATATTAATACATATTTATACACAAAATATAAATAAATTTTCAATCAAATATAAATAAAACTTGTATAAAAATTAAATATAATTTGATAAAAGGTTAAGCGAATATGAAAATTGCAATTACAGGTGGGTGTGGTTTTATTGGTAGTAATTTTATACTGAATCAATTAAAAAATAGTAAAAACAAGGTTATGAATATTGATAGTCTTACTTATGCTGGTAATATTGAAAACCTTAAAACTATCAATGCTCATAAAAATTATAAATTTATTAATGAAGATATATCTAATCACAGAAAAATCAATGATATATTGATTAGCTTTGCCCCCGACGCTATAGTTCATTTTGCAGCTGAATCACATGTTGATAGGTCAATAGACAGTCCTCTTGATTTCGTCAAAACAAATGTTCTTGGTACGGCAAATTTGCTTGTTACTAGTTTAAAAATTTGGAAAAATAATAAAAATTTTAAGTTTATCCATATCAGCACAGATGAAGTCTTCGGTTCGCTCGGTAAAAATGGTCTTTTTACCGAAAATACACCTTATTCACCTAGCTCTCCCTACTCTGCATCTAAAGCATCATCTGATCATTTAGTTAGATCGTGGGGCATAACTTATGGCTTACCTGTTTTAATTTCAAATTGCTCTAATAATTACGGTCCATTTCAATTCCCTGAAAAACTAATACCTCTTATGATTGCTAATTGTATTGATGAAAAACCTCTTCCCGTTTATGGTAAAGGTAATAATATTAGAGACTGGCTGTATGTTGAAGATCATTGTAAAGCAATTTCAACTATACTTATTAATGGTGATCCTGGAGAAACCTACAATATTGGTGGTAATAATGAAGTTAAAAATATAGATATTGTTAATCATATTTGTTCGATATTAGATCGACTAAAGCCCAGGCATAATAAAAATTCATACAAGGACTTAATTACTTATGTTGAAGATCGTCCTGGACATGACTTTAGATATGCTATAGATTCATCTAAAATTCAGAATAAGCTTGGATGGAAACCCGTTGAGACATTCAAATCTGGTATAAACAAAACTATCTTATGGTATATTGAAAACGAGCCATGGTGGAGAAATATTCAGAAAAATAATTATAATCAAGAAAGGCTGGGTCTTTAAAATACGAAATGAAGCTAATTTTACTACGACACGGACAAAGCATATGGAATCTTGAAAATAGATTTACTGGCTGGAAAAATATTGGTTTAACTAGGAAAGGTAAAAAAGAGGCTAAAAATGCAGGATTAGCACTAAAAGAAATTGATATTGATATAAGTTTAGTATTCGTATCTATGCTTAAACGTGCAATTGATACGTGTAAGATATGCCTTAAACAGCTTAAAGGCGATAAACCTGAGGTAGTCTATGATTGGCGATTAAACGAAAGGCATTATGGTGATCTTCAAGGTTTGAATAAATCTGAAACAGCTAAAAAATACGGTGAAGAGCAAGTTTTGATATGGCGCAGAAGTTATGACATTCCCCCTCCACCTCTATCAAATAAGGATAAAAGACATCCTAAATATGACAAACTTTATAAGGATATTGAAAAAAATAAACTTCCTAACTCGGAATCATTAAAAGATACACTCAATAGAGTGAAGCCATTATGGTCAAAAGAAATTTATTCAAAGCTCATTAGTGATAAAAATATATTAATAGTTGCGCACGGTAATTCTATTAGGGCAATAGTAAAAATGCTTAAAAAATTATCTAACGAAGAAATATTAAAATTAAATATTCCAACAGGAGTACCGTATATCTTTGATTTTAATAGAAAACTAGAAATAATTGACGATTATTACATTGAAAATGATAAGTCATAAATAAAAAACATTATTTTTTAAAAAGGCAAAGTATTAATTTTTAAATAATTCTTCGAGAACCCTTAATACTTTATTTTGACTATCTCTTTTAAGGTACGGGTGCATTGGCAGGGGCAAAATCTTGTTTGAAATAGTTTCTGAAACTAAAAAATCACCATTTTTTCCTCCATAGTCATGATATCCTTTCTGAAGATGAATTGGTATTTTATAATAAACCATAGAAGGTATGCCATTTTTTAACAAATTTTTAATTATTCTCTCCCGGTTTGTATTTTCAGGTATAATTATTGAATATTGTGCCCACGATGAATAGTATTTATCAGGAATCAGAGGATAAATACACTTTTTGTTTATGTTATGTGTATAATAGTCTGCAACTTTATTTCGCATTTTTAGTTCATTATTAAAAATTTCAATTTTTTCCAGCAAAACTGCAGCTTGGATTGAATCTAGTCTTCCATTAATGCCTATTCTATCATTTACATACTTATCTGTGCCACCACCATGAATACGTATAGATTTCATTTTATAGGCTAATTCATCATCATTTGTAAAAATCGCGCCTCCATCACCATAACAACCAAAAGGTTTTGCTGGAAAAAAAGAAGTACCAGCAACATCACCAAATGATCCTGCTTTTTTTTCATTTATCTTACCACCAAATCCTTGAGCAGCGTCCTCTATTACTTTCAAATTATTATCTTTTGCAAATTTTTCTATTAGTCGATATCTGGCTGGTAAACCAAATAAATCAACAGGCATTATTGCTTTTGGTTTAAGATTCCTTAATAAGGCTTGATCGTATGCTTTTTGTAATTCTTCTGGATTAATATTAAAAGTTCTATCATAAATATCGCAAAAAATGGGTGTTGCACCTACCAATGCAATAACTTCTGCAGTAGCAATATAGGTAAAGGGTGTAGTTATAACAGCATCTCCAGGACCAATTTTCATAGCCATTAATGGAATTAAAAGAGCATCGGTTCCAGAAGAACAGCTAATACAATGCTTAACATCAATATAATTGGCTAGTTTCTCCTCCAGCTCATCAACTTCAGGGCCCATAATATACTGCCCATGATCAAGAACTTTCTTTATTCTTTGATCAATCTTTTCTCTAATGAGTTTTTGCTGGGCTTTTAAATCAATAAATTGCATTTTATCTAATTTGATTCTCAAAAATTAAACAATAAATTTTATTATCTTTTTAAAAGAAAAAATAGTAAATGGAACTAACTAATTTAGAATTAAAAGCCCAATCAAGCAATTACCCTTCTTTGCAGCTTTCAGACAGACATTTATGTGATCTAGAATTGATTATGAATGGCGGGTTTAGCCCTTTAGATGGCTTTATGTCTAAAATTGATTACGATTCTGTTATTAAAAATATGAGGCTAAATGATGAATCTCTTTGGCCAATACCGATAACCTTAGACGTAGATGAGAAATCTATTTTTAATATATCAAGTTCTCCTAAAATAACATTAAGAGATAAAGAAGGCTTTGCGATAGCCCTCCTTGAAATTGAAGATATTTGGCAACCAGACCTTGAATTAGAAGCTGAATCAGTTTTTGGAACAAACGATACAAAACATCCTGGTGTTCAGTATTTACTCCAAAAAAGTAAAAAAAATTATATTGGTGGCAAAATTGAAAAAATTTCAGCACCTCATCATTATGACAATAAAGACCTTAGACACACCCCAGATGATCTAAAATCTATTTTTAAAAATAAAAAATGGGATAAAATAATAGCCTTTCAAACAAGAAACCCTCTTCATAAGGCTCACTTTGAGCTTACCATGAGGTCAATGAAAGAACTAAATGCTAACCTTTTGATTCATCCAGTAGTAGGGATGACAAAACCTGGAGACGTAAATCATTTCACCCGAACTAGGTGCTACAAACATATTATGAACGAATATTCCAAAAACACTGCGTTTTTAAGCCTCCTCCCTTTAGCTATGCGGATGGGTGGACCAAAAGAAACCCTGCTGCATGCAATAATTAGAAAGAATTACGGTTGTACACATTTAATTGTTGGAAGAGATCATGCAGGTCCTGGTTTAAATTCTAATAATGAACCATTTTACGGAGCCTATGAGGCGCAAGAGCTACTTGAAAAATATCAAAATGAACTTGAAATTAAAATGGTACCATTCAAATTTATGGTTTTTATACCTAGAACTGGAAAATATAAAGCTATCGATGATGTAGCTAAAGATGAGGAATATAAAACGCTGTCAGGTACTGAATTAAGGCAACTTTTAGATGAAGGCAAGGGTATACCTGAATGGTTTACATTTAAAAGCGTAGCGCATGAATTAGAAGCCTCAAACCCTCGTCTAACTAAAAGAGGGTTAACAATTTTCTTTACCGGTCTATCTGGATCAGGTAAATCAACTCTCGCTAATGGCTTACTCACACGGCTTCTTGAAGAAGGTTCTCGTCCTGTAACTCTTTTGGATGGAGATATTGTAAGAACACATCTATCAAGTGAGCTCGGATTCTCTAAAGAACATAGATCAATAAATATCAAAAGAATTGGTTATGTAGCGAGTGAAATCACAAAGAATGGTGGAATTGCAATTTGTGCACCTATTGCACCATATGAAGACGATCGTAAGTATAATAGGGGGCTTATTTCAAATGAAGGTGGTTACGTAGAAATCTTTGTTAATACACCTCTAGAAAAATGCGAGGAAAGAGACTCTAAAGGGTTATATGCTCTGGCAAGAGAAGGAAAAATTAAAGAATTTACTGGTATTTCAGACCCATATGAGAAACCAATTGATGCAGAAATCGTTGTAAACTCAAGCGGTAAAAATCCTGAAATATTAGTTAAGGAGATTTATGAAAAAATTATTAATATGGGTTTTATAGAGGAGGATAAGTGAAAGGTATTATTTTAGC
>MDTB01196975.1_pt1 | contig 14225 bp, 10 predicted proteins | sample 811161 | NCBI WGS metagenome assembly MDTB01 (sample SAMN05326650, study PRJNA326480) | marine metagenome | isolation source: seawater | place: Mediterranean Sea | collected 2009
GAAGAGCTGATGAGTGATCTCTTCGTTGAAGATCTCCGGCATATCAATACAAACAGCGATTCGGAGGTGTTGCTCAACGTTCTGGCTAACGAGTTGAACATCCTGCACGCCATAGACCCATCCCCAAACGATATGTTTAAGGCCGTGGGCGCAGTGCATCAGCGCTGTCGAGGGGCCTACGCCGTGGTAGCCATGGTGATTGGCTCGGGCGTTTTGGGCTTTCGAGATCCCTTCGGTATTCGTCCCCTGGTCTACGGGAAGCGGGAATCCGAAGCCGGTACGGAATATATGATCGCCTCGGAATCCGTGGCGCTGGATATCCTAGGCTTTAAGCGGGTGGACGATGTTGCCCCTGGAGAGGCGATCTTTATCACCAATGAGGGTCAGGTTTATCGCCATCAGTGTGCGGCCAACCCTAAGCTCGTCCCCTGTATTTTTGAACACGTTTATCTTGCGCGCCCAGACTCCATCATGGACGACATTTCTGTGTACAAGAGTCGCCTGCGCATGGGCGAATACCTGGCTCGGAATATCATTTCCCGCTTCTCTCAGCGCGATCACGATATCGATGTGGTGATCCCCATACCCGATACCGGGCGCACGGCAGCGCTGCCGCTGGCCAATGAGCTGGGCGTTAAATACCGAGAGGGGTTCGTTAAAAACCGGTACATAGGACGTACCTTCATCATGCCTGGTCAGCAACAGCGCCAGCATTCGGTGCGTCAGAAGCTCAATGCTATCGAGCTTGAGTTTAAGGGTAAGAACGTTCTGCTGGTGGATGATTCCATTGTCAGAGGCACCACGATTAAGCAGATCATCCAGCTCGCTCGGGAGGCCGGGGCCCGTCGCGTTTATATGGCTTCTGCGGCCCCCGCTTTGCGGTATCAAAATGTCTATGGCATCGATATGCCGGCCCGGGATGAATTTGTTGCCCACCAGCGGTCGGACGAGGAAGTCGCCAAGGAGATTGGCGCAGATTGGCTGGGTTATCAAACCATAGCGGACCTGAAAGCCAGTGCGCTTGAGGGTAATCCTCACGTTGATGACTTCGAGTGTTCCGCCTTTGACGGTAACTACGTTACGGGAGACGTAGAGGACGAGTACCTGCGCCGGCTCTCTGACGCCAGACGAGATATCAACAAGCAGCAGGCAGAGTTGGCCTTTGGTCAAGAAACCAATGTTTTGGAACTTCACAATCAAGCCTAAACTAGGCCGAAATTTGATGAGATGAAGAGGCCAAAATAATGCAGCTGACCAAGCGGACGCCCTGCGTGGGCATTTGTTCTACCACCTATGGTGACTTAGTCTGCCGTGGCTGCAAGCGGTTCGCTCACGAGATCGTCGAGTGGAATGCTTATGACGAGGACCAAAAAACCCTGATTCGTGATCGCCTCCAACGCCTGCAGGATGAGGTGGTCAGCCAGAGCTTGGATGTGCTTGAGCGGTCTCGGTTACAGCAGGCCGTTGCCGATGCGGCGTTGGCGGACTTGCCCCAGTGGGAGGGTGTCTATCAGCTGCTTCGCGACATGGTGCGACGCGAGCGAACCTTGGCCAGCGTCGGGTTGCGGGCTAGGGGAGCCAGCCTAGACCCCCAGGGGCTTGGGCAGGCAGTGGGGGCCCCGGCAGACGCTCTGGACACCCTGGTGCTGCTGCAGGCCGTAGATAAAGAGCTATATGCTCGTTCTCGCGCCCACTACGAGCGTAACTTTAAGGTATTGACCTAATGGCCGAAGTAGCCTGCGTTCAGAGCTTTCTTCGAGTGGCCTCGCCTGAGGCTTGGTTTGAGGCCGTGCCTGAGCACATCCCGGAACTGTTGATCGACCACGCGAACTGTGAAAAAAAAGCCGCCAGCACGGCGCTAAGTCTAATGTATCGGTATGTGGATCAGGTGCCGCTGCTGCATCAGCTGTCGCGTTTGGCTAGAGAGGAGCTTCGGCATTTCGAGCAGGTGCTGGATTTGATGCAGGCACAGGGCGTGCGCTATATCCAGCTCAGTCCGGCGCGCTATGCCCAGGGGCTACATGCCTTGGTGACTAAGCAGGAACCCCGGCGACTCACTGACCACCTGATCTGCGGTGCCGTAGTGGAGGCCAGATCTTGTGAGCGCTTTATGGGCCTGACCCGGGTGCTGCCTGAGGACATCGGCGGTCTCTATGCGTCCTTGCAAAAGTCAGAGGCCAGGCACTTTGAAAACTACCTAACCGCGGCGCACAGGCTGAACGAAACAACTCAGGCCTATGAGGATCTGCCCCACCGGATCGGGGAGTTCTTAAAGGCCGACGCTGATCTCATCACTCGGACCGACACGGAATTTAGGTTCCATAGTGGTCCACTAGGCTGAAGCACTCCAGCGAGAACGCCTGCCCTCGCTGACGGACCAGCCAGCCGCAGTGGGACCAATCACCGAGTACTAGACGGCGTAGGCGTCGGCCAGCATTGCTCAGGCGATGATCTCCGGGTCTATGAGTGTGGCCGTGGATCAGGAGATCGGCATCGTATGCCTGCATCAACTGAGCCGTCGCTTCTGGGTTCACGTCCATGATGGAGGATGCCTTGTTGGCGTTGTTGCTCATGCTTTCGGCACGCATTTGACGGCCCAGGGCCAGTCGATCTTCCAGAGATTTTTGTAGGATATCCCGCTGCCAAGCCTCGCTGCGAAGCACAGAACGTGCCTGTTGATACGCCTGGTCGTCCGTGCACAGGGCATCACCGTGGGCCAGCAGCATATGACCGTCTAACACGGTGGGGTCGGCGATCAGTTTAACGCCGGTCGCTTCAGCAAAGTCGTCCCCAATCAGGAAGTCTCGATTCCCGTGCATCAAAAACAGGTCGCAGTGCTGGGTAGCCTGGGCTAAAAGCTCGACCAGACTGAGGGCTGCGGGGGTTTGGTCATCGTCTCCCACCCACATTTCCACCAGGTCTCCAAGGATATAGACCTCATCTACGTGTTGGCCTTCGACTTGAAGCAAGGCGGCCAAGCATTGGAAGCTCTGCTCCGTCACATCCTGAAGGTGGAGGTCTGAAATAAAGATTCGGTTCATGGCAGGGTGGCGCTGAGTCCAAGTTTAGCCGCAGCGGCCTGAAGGGTGTTCTGGAGCAGGGCGACCCGGGTCATGGGCCCAACGCCTCCCGGCACCGGCGTAATCCAAGCCGCGCGCTCACTGGCGGTAACAAAGTCCAGGTCGCCGCGCAGCTTATTGTTCGCATCCCTAGTGATACCCACATCGATGACAACTGCACCGGGCTTAACCCAGTCACCGGGCACCAGGCCGGGTTTGCCCACAGCGCTGATCAGGATATCGGCCTGCCGCGCCAGGTCGCCCGTGTTGCGGGTGAACTTATGAGCCGTGGTAACGGTACAGCCGGCCAGCAGCAGCTCTAAGCCCATGGGTCTGCCAACGTGGTTTGAGGCCCCGATGATGGTGGCATGCTGGCCCTTAAAGGGCACGCCGACATAATCGAGCATCTGCATGATGCCCATGGGGGTGCAGCTGCGTAGGGTGGGTCGCCTCAAGGCCAAGCGTCCGATGTTGTAGGCATGAAAGCCATCCACATCTTTGTCGGGCAGAATCACATCAATAATGCGATCTTCGTCGATGTGCTCGGGCAGCGGGGTCTGGACCAAAATACCGTCGATAAGCGGATCATCGTTGAGGCTGAAAATGTGATCTTCGAGTTCGGACTGGGATATTGATGCGTCCAGATTGAGGGCCCTAGAGTAGACGCCCACTTCCTCACAGTCGCGACGCTTGCCCGCGACGTAGACCTCGGACGCAGGGTCGTTACCCACTAAAATCACGCCCAGACCAGGTGCCCGATGTCCTGCCGCTCGCCATTGAGCAACAAGGGCGCCCAGGTTGACGCGACGTTCTTTAGCGAGGCGATTACCGTCTAGGATTTGTGCAGGCATGGAAGCAACCGGAAAAGTACCTAGTGTACTACCGCCATCGCTCATACTCTATGCGTCTCCCAAACCTCAGGGCGCAGCAAAGAGATTTGACCCCCCAACAACGGCTCAGTATCATCCTCGCTCTTGCGAAGGGTGGGTATGACGCCACCAGGAAAGGTTCATTTCGGGGTATAGCGCAGTCTGGTAGCGCGCCTGCTTTGGGAGCAGGATGTCGGGAGTTCGAATCTCTCTACCCCGACCATCTAACCTTCGGCTTCATAGTGGGGTTTCCATCCCAGGTGAGGCTGGCTCGTCCTCGGCGGGTGTCCATGCCTTCGAGGGATTGCGGCCTCTCTACGGTTAGCGATTAGACCTCATAACTCCCAAGCTTTTGCCATGGCCGCCCGTATAAGTGAGCAATGAGGGCCGTTGTATCGAGCAATCGACTGAGCAGTGGGCCGATCTCTCCAAGCGCGTCCTGTTTCTGTCAAGACGCCTGGCCGCTCTAAACTCGAGAGAAGGCGGTTCTTAACCGGAGAGAGGGCGTCCGAACGTGCACCGCTTTGACTAAGGCTCTGCTTGCCCTGTTGACAGGCCAAAGCCCGGTGCTCGCTGTAGGATATAGGCACCCATGATTAACAGGAGGTAAAGCGTACCTAGGGCCTGCAGCCCCAGTACCCAGCTTTCGGTGTTTGGCGAGAGTAGGGGCAGCCAAGCACCCGCGCCAAGCATGATCAATGCTCGCACTGTATCAACGATAAAACGCTGTGGTCGATGCTCCAGCCACAAACTGACCACAAACATGGAGCCGACGAGTAGCGCGAACAGTGCCAGTACCGCCGGCCTCGCCAGCAGGTCCTGCGCTGAAACAAGCGCAAAGCCCATCGCGGTAAGCACCCAGTACTGCAGAAAGACGTAGGCCTTGGAGCTGGATGGCGCCTTCGGGTCGTACTCCAGCGCCGAGTCCGCAGCATCGTCCGGTGTCGGCTCTATACCCTGGGGGAACCAGCGTGGCCCTTTGAACCAGATGACTGCCTTGTCGCGCCATCGGGGCGCTTGTACGGCCAGAACAAGGGTTTGCCACCAAACCGCTGCATTCGCCCATAAGGGATTCCAGCTGCGTAATCCATGGGTGATCCCAAAGACCGGCTTTTCATCGTCACGCTCGTCGCAGAAGGTGCCAAAGAGCCGGTCCCAGAGAATTAAAAAGCCGCCGTAGTTTTTGTCGATATAGCTGGGGTTCTTGGCGTGGTGGACCCGATGGTTGGATGGGGTCACGAGAATGTAGTCAAAAATACCCAGCCTCTTCACGTGCTCGGTGTGCACCCAGAACTGATAAACCAGATTTAACGTTCCGACGCTGATCATCACGTACGCGGGCGTCCCGAGCAAATACATAGGCAGGTAAAATACAAAGCCAATATAGTCAGTGCTGGTTTGCCGTAGGGCCGTGCTGAGGTTGTATGCCTCGCTTTGGTGGTGCGCACTATGGGAGGCCCACATGATCCGCCATTCGTGACCAAACCGGTGCTTCCAGTAGTAGCAGAAGTCGTAGCCGATGAACGCCAGTACCCAATGCCACCAGGCATCGGGAGTCCAAGCAACCACGCCAACCATTTCCACGGCACCGGCGAGCACCACCGCCGCAAAGCTTAGGCGAAGAACGCTCATCAGCTGGCTCAGGCTACCCATCATGAGGCTGGCAACCGCATCATTCAGCCGATAGGTTTGGTTGTTACGCCAAGCGCCATAAGCAACCTCCACCGCCATGGCGAGGATAAAAAACGGTACGGCTAGTTCAACGAAATCCATCTCGCGATTTTAACGCTTAATCTGACTCGTTACAGCAGCTAACCCTGACCTTTCCTTGGCCTCCATTGAGGGGACAGGCGCGCTCCACCGTCCCTGCCATATATTGTTTAGGGACTTCGGCTCTGCCGATCCAGCGAAGTGCTGGTCCAGTGGCGTGCTGGCCATACACCCTTCAGCGGAAGTGGGGAAACGACTATGACTAGGCTATGGTGGGGCGGTAGAGACCAGCGATAGCACCGCTCAGGTAGAGGGCTAAGTTCAGCCGCGAAGGGCAAATCGCCATCGAACTCTTCTATGCCCGTCCTACCAGGAACCTCCGTCTCGAAACCAAATGTCTTGGCTGGGCACTGGAGGCGATTGCTAAAGTTTGGTTAGGCTGTTTAAGCGCTATAGGTGGCAGCCAGTTGGTAGGCGTGAAAACAGTTAATTTATGGGGTAATAAAATTTCTTTCTATGCTTGGCCCTTTGCAGAAGTAATCCAAGCACCGCACCATCTCACGTTACGAAACCTCTGCCCTGAGTCGTTCACACCACGGCACCAATTCGTTTGACAATGGCGATTGCCGGAGACATTCTCGAAGAGGCTTTCCTGGAAGTGTGTAAAAAATCCAACTAGGTGAGAGCAACGGGTTAGAAGCAATTCACGAGTTTACAAGCGTATTAGATCGGTACTACGGAAAGCTGGCTCATAGGTAAAATTCTTGGATTGCGCTAAGTTTATTAATAAATGGGGGCAGGGCTGTTAACGGTATTTAAGCAAAACCTAGTTGTGGTTGTTTGTTTTGTGATGCTTGGGTGTGCGGCTAGTCCAGCTGCTATTCAACCAGACGACGTTTCATCGGAAATGTATGCAGAGTATACCTGCGAAACGCTCAGAGATTTGCGGGCCGAAAAAGCGACCCAGATCACTGAATTGTCGAGTTCGCAAAAAACAAAGCGGATTATTGACGGTGTCTCAAATGTAGTCCTGCTGCCTGGGCTCGCGAGTATAATCGACGATTCCTCAAAGCCTTTGGCTCGCGCAAAGGGAGAGATGAGTGCTCTGATAAGAGAGTACGACCGCCGATGCATACCTTCTAAAAGCTAGTTTCGGAGGCCTATTTCACGGGGAGAGCGTTGATCTAGACGAACCGGCTTGAGCGCAGTCTCACGGTCTCGGGGAACGCGGGCAATGTGGTATGCCTGCACCACCGCGCTCGACCCTGCTGCAAGTCATCGGTAACGGCTGAACTTCTCGCGCAGTACGACAGTGGCGCTGCGTTGAGAGGCCTGTTCGCTAATGCAACGCTACGAGAAATCAATTTGGGCTCAATCATCTCGAGGTGGCCTGCATTGATTAGGCTTCAGGCTGTGCACTCTCGTCTGTGCTGGAGCGCACCTTGCCCAGCCCATCGGCCAGAGCCCCCTTTTCGCAGCAGTGATCATTATCTGAGTAGAAAACCCCTGCTGCTTGTCGTGTAAACCTGGAGGCCGTTGCAGGCCATCCGCCCCTGGCAGTTGCCCACGGTCCAAAATTAGGGGTGAAGTACGATTGCATTGGCTTTACCTGGCACCGCTTATCTGATCTCTTTGCGCCCACAACGATACGAATGGGAGAGCGCGTTGGCTCAGGAAAACGAGGTTTTAGCGGCCCTAGAGGCTCACGTAGCGGCCAGGGTCAGTGGTGATGTGGACGCCGTGATGGAGTCTTATTCGGAAGCCTGGACGGATGACAAAGGGTTCACCAAGCGGTCCTTTCACGAGGGGCATCTATCCTTTACCCAGGGCGCGTCTGGCGACGATATCGAGGTTGATTTAAGTCAGACCAAGATCGTGATGAAGGGCGAAGAGGCCACCTGCAGTCCCGTAACCATCTATACCGTCAAGGGCAGCATTACCTATGGCTATCGGCTGAGGCAGGAAGCAGATGGGATATGGCGGTTCATTTACAGCCAGACCGAGGACTGGGAACCCTTCCCCATGGACAAGAAAACCGGTGCGCTGAAGAGGCAAATTGATGACACTGCCCTCCTGGTGCGTGAACACAGGGAGGGGCTGTTGGCGGATCCCCTGCGCCCCGGCTACCATTTTGTGATCCCCGAGGGGCTCGCTATGCCCTTTGACCCCAATGGCGCCATCTTTTGGCAGGGCAGATACCACCTTTTCTATATTTTTCAGGATAAGCGGTCGGGCAAAAAGGCAGACCACTGGGGCCATGTTTCCAGTACAGATTTGTTTCATTGGCGACATCATCCCACCGGGCTGCTAAAGGGTATGTATAGCGGTAACTGCTTTATTAATGCGGATGGCGTACCGACCATGTGCTATCACCAGGTGAATCAGGGCAACGCCATGGCCATCGCCCTAGATGATGACCTAGAGCAGTGGCATAAGCTGGAAGGCAACCCCATCACGCCGGTGACTCAGGAGGGGGACGAGCATCATGAAAAGTACCGTTCCTGGGACCCCTTCGGCTGGCTAGAAGGCGATACCTATTACGCCATCTTTGGCGGCAAGCACCCGGGCATCGCCAAATCCCAGAAACTGGACGCCGACTGGCAGTACGTGGGTGATCTTTTTGCTCACGGTGTTGAGGGAGTGCCCCTTGATGAAGATGTGTCCTGCGCCGAGCTTTTTAAGCTTGGTGACAAGGATATGCTGCTCTGTATCAGTCACCGCATGGGCTGTCGCTACTACCTCGGCGAATGGAAGAACGAGCAGTTTTATCCCGAATCCCACGGTCAGATGAGCTGGGTGGACAACGCGTTTTTTGCTCCGGAAAGTCTGGAAGATGATCAGGGCCGGCGCATCATGTGGGCCTGGCTAATGGATTCTCCAGAATTCGGGGTGCACGTTGAGCAGGGTTGGTCGGGCAGCCTAAGCCTACCTCGAGTGATGTCCCTGGATGAGCAGGGCAGGTTATGCCTAGACGTGGTGAAGGAGATCGAGGCGCTCAGGTATCGGCCCTTTAAACAGGAGGCTATTGAGGTGCCGGCGGGACAAGAGGTCGTCATTGACCAGATCAAGAGCAATAGCCTGGAACTGGCTATCGATATGGACGGGGCGGAGGCATTTGGTCTCAAGGTCTGTCGCTCCCCTGATGGCGAGGAACAAACCGTGATTGCCTATGATGCGGCCCTGGGGCAGCTCAAGGTGGACACCCACAAATCCGGCCCCGAGAACACGGCCAAGGCTGTTGAAACCGCGCCCTTCTCCTTAGCCCAGGGCGAGCGCCTGCAGCTGCGAGTATTCGTCGATAAGTCCGTACTGGAAGTCTTTGCCAACGGGCGACAGGCCGTGATGCGTCGGATTTATCCGGCCCGGACCGACAGCCTCGGCGTGAGCTTCTTTGCTGAGGGCGGTGCTGCCAAGGTAAACGTGCTGGAGGCCTGGGAGATATCTCCCTCTAATCCCTACTAAGACCTGTCCTGGGGCGTCAGCCCGTGTTGGGACTCGGGTCTCTGGCGTGCCCAGGCCTAGTGGTTTGTTCCCTGGCCGTGCGCTTGCGCGACCCGTGTTTTGCGAGCACCTGCTGTTGTTCGTCCTTACCTTGGTCTGATCGTCGTCGAGCCGTAATGGAGTGGCGTGCGAATCGGCTGGCCTCCAGGTGGTCCACTATGGGCCCAGGGTAGTGCTGGCCAATCGTACAGCCGGCAGACAGCTGCTCCATGGGCGTCGCCTGCCAGGGTGCATGAATTCTGAGTTCATCAAAACCGGCAAGCTCTGGAATCCATTGTTTGATAAAGGTGCCCTGGGGGTCTTGATCCATAGACTGCTTGACCGGGTTGTAGATTCTCAGCGTGTTAATCCCCGTGGTGCCAGACTGCATCTGCACCTGGGCATAGTGAATACCTGGTTCAAAGTCGGTAAAGAGGCGAGCCAGGTGCAGCGCCGGCTCGCGCCAGTGCAGCCACAGGTCGTAAGCGGCAAAGGAAACCAACATGGCGCGCATGCGGAAATTGATCCAGCCCGTGGCATTGAGGTAGCGCATGCACGCGTCCACAAAGGGATAGCCTGTTTCCCCACATGCCCAGGCGCGGAACTTTTCAGAATCGAAGGCATCCTCCCGAAGCCCATCACAGCTGCGCGCCATGTTTTGGTGTTGAATCTCCGGTTCACTTTCAAACTTTTGGATAAAGTGGCAGTGCCAGTGCAGGCGGCTTTGGAAGGAAGACAGCGCCTTGGGCCAAGTGCCTTTCTCGCCAGGGGGAAGGCTGCGCACCTGCCGTTGCTGGTCCCAGGTGCGCTGAGCCACCTGGCGCATAGAGATGCGTCCGTAAGCCAGGTGGCGACTGAGGCGAGAGCAGGCATCAGGGGCCGTGACCGGACTCGACATTTCCAGGTGGTAACGCTCGCCTCGATGGCTGAGAAAGTCCTCCAGCACGGTGTGGGGTGATCTCAAATCGTCCAGAACAATCTCCCGGCCCGGCAGCTCAGGGCGCCACTGCTGCCAGTGCTCCGTGCTGGGTAAGGACAGCCAGGTCTGACCCTGAGACACTGTCGCCTGGTCTTGGGTCATCTGTGCGCGCCAGCGTTTCGACCATCCGTCGCGATCCCGCAAGCCCCTGAATACGCCGAACTGACGCCGCTCCTGGAACTCGACGCCCTGGGCCGAACACCAGGCTATGACCGCCTGGTCGCGCTCATAGCCCCAGGCTTCGCCGGTTTCCTCGTGGGCCAAAAGCCGGAACGACCCCAGTTCCTGGTGCAGGGTGTTGAGCACGGAGATCATCGTCCCCGTACGAATACAGAGGGCGCCGCCCAGGGTGTTAAGGTCACGGTCAAGCGCCTCCAGCGAGGCTAGCGTCATCTGCCAATGGCGTTTGGAGGCACTGGGCTGTTGCCACAGTTCCGGCTCAAGAACGTAGAGCACCAGGGTCGGCCCCGCAGCCAAGGCCTCGGACAGGGGCTCGTGATCCTGGATTCGGAAGTCGCGCTTTATCCAAACTACTTGATTCATGTCAGACCCGTATTGTTTCGGCAGGGCGTGGAACATCACTGACGGGAGAGCGTAGAGCGTCCCCTGCAAAAGGCCAGGGAGTCCAAGTTGATACCAAGACCCGATGCTCACGGCCAAAATCTGGCCCTGCTCGGGAAAGAGCCGTATTCAGCAGGACGCATTTCGCGCTGGCTATACGCTTGGCCTAGGGTAAGGTTTCCTTTATATGTAGGGAGCGGCATCGGTGAGGGCCGGTGTTGAGCAATAGTCGAAACGCTTTGGGAGGTGGAGATGAAATATTTAGGTTATTCGCTGATGGCGGTGGTTGCCCTCATCGTTCTTGGTGTGGCGATGGCATGGGTCAGCGCCCGGATGTCCCTGGATGAAGGCTATGCCCACACTCAGGCCACCGCAGAACTGCCCTTGCTCGGGGCTGATCTCTCAGAGGGATTGGTACGCATCCCCACAGACCGTGGTGAATTCCGGGCTCGGATTGCCGGGTTTCAGGGCGAGCAAGAGCGGCCGCTGATTATCCTGCTTCATGGTTTTCCGGTGACCTCGGCAATGTGGCTAGAGCTTATTCCGCCGCTGGCCGAGGCCGGGTACCGCGTTGTGGCTTTCGATCAGCGCGGCTACAGCCCACAAGTTCGACCCGATGGTACGGCAAACTATGCGGTGCCAGAACTGGTGAGCGACGTGTTCGCCGTTGCCGACGCGGTGGGCGGCGGGCCTTTCCACCTGGTTGGCCACGACTGGGGTGCAGCCGTGGGCTGGGGCGCGGTGCTCACCGAACCGGACAGGGTGATCAGCTGGACGCCCCTATCTATCGCCCACCCAGCTGCCTTTCAGGCGGCGCTGGCTAATGATCCCGATCAACAGTCCAGGAGCAGCTACTTCGCTTTGTTTCAGACGGCCATGGTGCCTGAAACGCTGTTCAGCTTTAACGATTTTGCTTTCTTGAAGGGTGCATACGGGGGCATGAGTCCCGAAAAAATTGATGAGTACATCGCGGTCTTCAGCGAGCCGGGGGCGCTGTCTGCAGCGCTCAACTGGTACCGGGCCATGGGGCTCACCGGCTTGGTGTCCGCAGGTCAACAAAGTATGGAGGTGAGGGTTCCAACACTCTTCATTTGGGGTAATCAGGATGAAGCCGTTGGGCGACGGGGTACTGAGCTGATGGCCGACTACATGAAGGGGCCGTATTCGATCATTGAACTTGATGCGGGTCACTGGCTGCTCAGTGAGAGGCCCGAGCAGGTCATACAGCCCGTTCTGGCACATATAGCAGGCAATGATTCAGTAGCGGATGAAGATGCAAGCCCGGCGGCATTGATTCAGTCCCCAATGGATGAGATGTGAGCCGATTGGCGGTGTATTGACAGGGCCGAGTTATCCAGCGACAGTGAAAAGCGGCCGGAGGGTAGAGGCCACGCCGTGACGGTTAAAAATAATAATGGGAGGAAGGCTATGAGCCAGGTGGAACAAAATAAAGAGGCCATTCAGGCGAATCGGCAGAAGATCAACAAGATTGACACCGTTGTGATGAACAACAAGGCGTCTATTTATCAGTCTCGATCCATGATCGAAGAAAATAGGCTGATGATTCTGAGCAATTATGCGGCAGCCTTTATGGGCAACAGGCAGCTGGCAAACCACAATACCGATGAGATTTTTGAAAACAGGAAGGCGATTCTCGAGTCCTTTGACGCGCAGTCCGACGTCGAGGCGAATTACATCCAGGCGTCTATCAATAAGGCCGCACTGGACTTTTTAGCCCACCGTTCGGCACTGAATTCTGCAGTTTTGGACATCAGTGAAGAAATGGCTGAGATCAACACTCAGCTGATCGCGATCAACAAAAAGATCATGGACGCCAACCAAGGCATCGTTGAGTTCAATGACGCCAACATCGAGATGAACACCTCCCTGCTGGACGGCGACCTCAACCCGGCGCAGGCAACCCCGGAGTCCAACGCCGAGCTGATTGCGGCGAACTCTGCGGCAATGGAAGGCCTTATGGCAAATGCCAGCAACAATGCCGCACGCATTGGCGACATACTGGAGAAGTCCTCAGAAAACGCGGCTGGCCTCATGGAAAACAAGGCGCAGATCAACGAGCGCCGCAGCTCCATCATGGCTAATCGCGACCGCATCCTAGCCAATCGAGAACGCATTAGCGGCTGACTAACCCGGCATTGCCTCAGTGGCCCTGATGGCCGCTGAGGGCACTGCTAAACTTGCTGTCTGCGATAGGCCTCGTCGCCTATTCGGGCAGCCACCTCAATCCCCAGGTCATGGGCGTCATAGATCGATTGATGGATGTCCTCTGCGCTGACCGACATGGGCATGTTATGCACCAGCGGGTTGGCCATAGTGGCCTCTATGACCGTTTGAATCTCCGCCGTACTCTCGCGCGACAGCGACAGCTGACCCAGGTGAATGGGCAGACCAATTCGCGCATAAAACTCAGTTGCCTTGAGCGCATCGTCAGAGTGACCCTTGGCGCGTTCTAGCGCCAACTGGGCCAGGGTGCCCATGGCGACCATCTCTCCATGCAGGTAGTTATGGTGAACAGAGTCGATGCGCGTATAGGCCAGGGCCATGGGGTGAGCGACGGCCAGGCCTCCGCTCTCGAAGCCCAGGCCGCTGAGGAGCGTGTTGGCTTCCGTGACGCGCTCCACGGCATCATTGTTGATGCTTGCGGCTACCGCTGCCCCGGCCTCTTCGCCGTATTCGTAGATTGTCCGGGCACAGATTTCGCTCATGGCGTAAGCCGCGAGGGTGGGTCGTCCCCCCACCGGCGTGGTCGCGGCAGGGTTGCTGTAACACGCTCGAGCCTCGTACCAGGTGGCCATGGCGTCGCCCATGCCGGCAACCAAATAACGCTCGCTGGCTGCAGCGATGATGTTGGTATCCACCACCACCAAGGCTGGGTTTTGTGGGAAGTATTCCACCACATCGCTGACCCCCTCCAAGGTATAAAGAACCGAGAGGGCCGAGCAAGGGGCGTCATTAGAGGCCAAGGTCGGCACGATGACCACGGGTATGTTCAGGCGATAGGCGATAGATTTGCCTGCATCCACCGGCTTTCCACCGCCCATGGCGATCAAGCAGTCCAGTTTTTCGCCGCCCAGTGTAGCCACATGGCCTTCGACCTCTTCCAGGGTGCATTCGCCATTGAACTGAGCCATTACCGTATCTATGTTCCGTTCGCGGAGGCTTTCAGTAACCTGCTTGCCTTCTGCGAGCAGACCCCGCTTTGATGCCAAAAGGCCCACGCGCTTCACGTCCAGTATCGAAATGTAGCGACCCAGGTTCGCAATCACGCCCGGCCCCTGAACATAACGCTGGGGCGCAACCAGTACTCTGGGCGTGACCTCGCCTTTGGCGCCGAATATAGGTTTTGGAGAATAGGTTTTCACGGTGGTCCCTGTCTTTTTGCTCGGTAATTTAGCACTGAAGTCGAATCAGAGTAAGTCGCTAGGACCCGAGAATCCCCGACGCAGGACGTTTCAAGAGGACGCCTGCTGATCACCGAGGGCCTCTCCGGGTCAGATCAAGATCCCTGCTTATGACTACCTGGCCGATGAATACCTGGCCTATGAA
>MDTB01107491.1_pt1 | contig 14222 bp, 8 predicted proteins | sample 811161 | NCBI WGS metagenome assembly MDTB01 (sample SAMN05326650, study PRJNA326480) | marine metagenome | isolation source: seawater | place: Mediterranean Sea | collected 2009
ATGGAAGATCTACTAGCTGAAGGCTCTTTTGGAACTGCAACTGAGGTCACTATTCGAGTTGGGTCTCGCACAGGTGATCGTTTAGTTATGGGAGACCCAAACGTAGACGGCTTTCGTTTACCCGATGACGTTACGGTCATTGGGAAAAACAAAGCACGCAAAAATAGAAACGCATACATCATGGAAGAAGCGGCTGGAATTAAGTGGAAGATTTCAGCCCGATCATTTTTTCAAAGTTCTCCCGAGGGAGCGGAGATGCTGGCAGCCCTTGCCGGGGAGTGGCTGACACTGCATGACGTGGGGGAGCAAGTCCTGGTCGACCTTTACGCTGGCGTTGGTTTGTTTTCTGGAACGGTTGGTGATTGGTTCGAAAAAGTAACTGCGGTTGAGTCTTCCCCTTCTGCGGTCCAAGATGCGGCCAATAACCTCGGCTCGCACGTAGCTGTTCACAAGATGCAGGTTGAGAAATGGGTTCCAGAGTTAGCCGATGTGGTGATAGCAGACCCACCGCGTGCCGGATTACGCATCGAGGGAGTTGAACAGATTCGAAAGACCCAGGCTCCACACGTCATGCTGATTTCGTGCGATGCGGGGGCCCTCGGTAGAGACGCCTCTTTGATGACAGCGGCAGGATATGAATTAGACCAGGTCGATATTCTCGATATGTTTCCTCAAACAAGCCATGTAGAGGTTGTCTCTGGCTGGGTTCGGAATAGCTAAATCAAAAATAGTTTGGCGCCCACTAAGTGGGCGCCAAACTATTTACTTGATTACGGGTGGTTAGTTCAACCGCTCGATGACCATAGCCATTCCCTGGCCTCCACCGACACACATTGATTCCAAACCAAAGGTCCCATCGGAATCTTGTAGGCCGTTGATAAGGGTTGTCATGATACGGGCGCCAGTTTGACCAAACGGATGGCCGAGAGCGATCGCACCGCCATTGACATTGAGTTGGTTGACCATGTCGATTCCGAGTTCATCTGCTGACGGAATTACTTGGGCAGCGAAGGCTTCGTTGATCTCTACGAGATCGATATCGCTCATGGTCATGTTGGCTCGAGCCATTACACGTTTGATTGCTTCAATCGGACCCAGACCCATAATTTCGGGATTGAGAGCTGAAACGGAACTCGCGATGATTCGAGCAAGGGGAGTGATACCCAACTCTTCAGCGCGTTTGCGGCTCATCACTACTACAGCTGCAGCGCCATCGTTGAGCGGGCAAGCATTGCCAGCTGTAACCCGACCATCAGGTCTGAACACAGGGTTGAGCTGAGATACCGCGTCCAAAGTGACACCGGCTCGAGGACCGTCATCAGTAGTGACAACAGTTCCATCAGGCATTGTTACTGGTGTGATATCCATTTCGAAGAAACCGCGGCTAATCGCAGCTTCTGCTTTGTTTTGGCTCATTACGCCGTACTCGTCCATTGCCTCTCGGCTCACACCTTTGAGTTCGGCCACGTTTTCAGCTGTCTGGCCCATCGCAATGAACAGATCTGGAAGACCATCAGGGGGAGTCCAATCTCCGTGGCCACCCTCGGCTCGAACCTTGCTTCGTTCTCCTGGAGCTTTAAATATTGGATTAGCAGTATCAGGAAGACTGTCGGCGTTTCCTTTCCCGTAACGGGAAACACACTCGACACCGGCAGCGATAAAGGCATCGCCTTCGCCCGCTTTGATGGCGTGAGCTGCCATGCGTATGGTCTGAAGAGAGGAAGAGCAATAACGATTAACAGTGGTGCCTGGTACATCTCCAAGGCCAGCTAGCACTGCAGTGGCCCGTCCGATATTGAAACCCTGCTCGCCACCTGGCGAACCAGTTCCCATAATTAGGTCTTCGATTTCTTCAGTTGGAAGTTCAGGAACTTTCTCTAAAACCCGGTTCACGATCTGGGCGCTGAGGTCGTCAGGCCGGATCTCAGCCATAGAGCCTTTAAAGGCTCTACCGATTGGGCTGCGGGCGGTTGCAACAATGACCGGATCGGTCGAAGCGTCGGTGCTCATGTGAGTCCCTTCATACAGGATTAGCGACTTCAGAAACATTAGCCCCACTTGGGAGGTAAATGTCTATTTGAGGCCTTAGACCTAGCATGGAGAAAATGATTTTGCCTATTTATGCTCATGGAGTTGGCCCACCAGGTGAATTACCGATGTCGGCGACGACCCTGGGATTGGTGGCAGCAGCAGCGTTACTCATTTCTTTCGCAGCTCTTGTTTCAGGTTGGCAACAGCCGCGGTTTCCGCAAGCTGGTGCGGGTCGTTCCATAGTCACCATTAGTTCCGTTCCAGGACGCCTTGGCTTGACTCTCGGTCGGACAGCAGGATTTTTGTTGGTCGGCTCGGCGTTGCTCTCATGCTTTTGGGTTGCTGATGACACATTGGTCAATATTGCGCCGCGGATAGTTTTTGTGGCTCTATGGATATTTGTCCCTGTGGGGTCAGCATTCTTGGGTGATTTGTGGCGTTGGATAAGCCCGTTTGAGATATTGGCCGCTCTTCGAGATAGATCCTCGACCAAGACCGTCCACAAAGACTGGGATTTACATGCGGCCGCCACTCTCTTGGCTGGCTTTCTATGGTTAGAACTGGCTTACCACCAACCTGCTGGCCGAACTCCACTGACGATAATGCTGGTGGTGTGGACTGCGTGGAGCGGAATTGGAGCCTGCATTAAGGGCAGTGATTGGCTGCGATCGCATGACCCCTTGGCGGTCTTTGTTCGACTTGTGGCGGCTATGTCACCGGTTTATGTGTCAGGTGGATCGCTAAAGGTAAGACGCCCATTGGTCGGTTTAGGGCAGATCCCCACTCAAAAGGGTGTTGCCGCAGTAGTGCTGGTTGTCCTTGGTGGCACCTCGTTTGATGGGTTGTCGAGGACGAGCTGGTGGAGCGGCATCATCGATGGTCGCACTGGTTGGAACGCGACCCTATTCAATACCTTGGGTCTGCTTTTCTCGATGTCTCTAGTGACAGCATTATTTTTGGGTTGCATCCGATGGATGCAACGACGAGACGGCAACGATGACGCCGATTTTGAGGACGGCTTTGCATTTTCACTGGTCCCAGTAGCTGTCGGTTATGCCGTTGCTCACTACATAGGCATGGCCGTTTTTGAAGGTCAGCAGCTAATCATCCAAATGAGCGACCCGTTTGACCGGGGATGGAATTTGTTTGGTACGGCAGATGGGTACATCAACTACCGGATCTTAGGGCCAACGGCTATGGCCGCTATCCAAGCTTTAGGAATCGTGGGGGGACACTTGGCTGGTGTCATGGTCGGTCATGACCGGGCGCTTGCCACACTGCGTAAAAAAGAGGATCTCACTGGCCAACTGCCACTAGTCATACTGTTAGCTTCGTTGACGGCAATTGCCTTGATACTGCTTGTAGATGTGTAGCTTTTGGCGCGGCAATCTTTGCGAAATGTCGCTCGGATAACTTCTACCAACGTTTGTTATTTGGTGGAAGGCTCAGGCGTTTTGTAACGCTTTCCACACTGACTGCGGAGTGCATGGCATGTCAACGTGTTCAATTCCCAAGTGTGCGACGGCGTCGCAGACGGCATTATGAACGGCAGGTGTCGAACCGATAGTGCCGGATTCACCGATGCCCTTTGCTCCTAGCGGGTTTCGTGGGCTAGCGGTCTCGGTATTGGAAACCTCGAAACTTGGCATATCAGCCGCAGACGGCATCAAGTAATCCATGAGACTCGCTGTCACTGGGTTAGCGTCCTCGTCGTATTGGACGTGTTCCCACAGTGCTTGGGCTATTCCTTGTGCAATACCGCCGTGCTGTTGCCCATTAACCAGCATCGGATTGAGAATAATGCCGCAATCATCAACTGCAATGTGTCTTAACAATTCGACGTTCCCGGTATCTCGGTCGATTTCAACGACTGCTACATGTGAACCGAATGGGTAGGTCGAGTCAGTGCCGTCGAAATCAAGCTCGTGCGCTAGACCGCCTTCGATTTCTTGTTCAATGGCGGCGCTTGCGAGATCAGCCCAACTGATCGATTTGGCTGGAACCCCTGCTACTTGAAGGGCTCCTTCGCCAACCACAATGTCTTCAGCACTTGCTTCTAGCAAGGTTGCAGCGAGCTGCTTTCCTTTTTCTAGAACTACTTGTGAGGCCTCGTAGATTGCGGAACCCCCCGCTTGTAAGGAGCGTGAGCCCATAGTCCCCGCTCCTCGTGCTACTTCTTGGGTGTCTGCGTCGATGTGTGTGACTTCATCCATTGGTATTCCGAGAACGTCGTTCACGATCATTGAGAAAGCTGTGTCGTGACCCTGTCCATGTGAGCTTGTTCCTACCTTGATCGTTGCTGAACCGTCGTCATTGATCTCGCAGCTTCCGTACTCAACATGTAGACCGATTGGGGCGGTTACTTCAACGTAGGAAGAGACGCCGATGCCGAGCAGCATCGGGTCGTCTGATTCTCTTCGACGCTTTTGCTCGGCTCGAAGGTCTTTGTAGCCGGAGGCATCGAGAGCTGCGTCAAGAGAGCGTTCATAATCTCCTGAGTCGTAGTTGGCGCCGACTAGCGTTGTGAGTGGAAATGCGTCGGGTTGCAAATAGTTTTTGCGACGCAACTCAGCTGGGTCCATTCCAATTGCGTTCGCTGCTTTATCGAGGATTCTTTCGACCATTTGTGTGGCTTCTGGTCGGCCTGCGCCTCGGTAGGCGCCGGTGAAGGTTGTGTTGGTAACTACCGACTGGGCGAAGAAGTCTATTGCTGGAATGTCGTAGACAGCTTGGCTGAGTTGCATGGTTAGCATAGGAAGTATTGCGCCAATAGCGGGGTAGGCGCCAGCGTCGGCAACGACTCGAGCTTTTAAGCCGACGATGGATCCATCTTTGTTAACACCTAATTCAGCGTTCATGACCATGGCCCGGCCCTGAGCCATCGAAACCATGTTCTCGCCACGCTGTTCGGTCCATTTAACGGGTTGGTTGAGTTCCTGCGCAGCCTTGGCGCAGAGGATGAACTCGATATATAAACCGGCTTTGGGACCGAATCCTCCGCCAACCCAGGGGGCTATTACTCGGAGATTTTCTGGTTCGAGTCCAATATTTGGTGCGAGGCCATCTCGAAGTCCGTGGGCAGCTTGGGTAGACGCGTAGAACGTCATAGAACCGGGTTCTGGTATTGCAACGCAGCCATTTGGCTCCATTGGCACGCCGGCAAGGCGCTGTGTGACTATTCGTTCGGTAACGACAGTGTCAGCTGCTTCATTTACATCTGGGCCGTCATATTCGTTTCCGATTGCGAAACAAATATTGCTTTCGGCGCCTTCCCATAAGATGTCGGTGCCCTCTTCGATTGCGGTTTCTATGTCGGCGTTAGCGGGGAGTGGGTCATAATCGATAATGATTTGCTCTGCTGCGTCGACTGCTTGTGAATGGCTCTCGGCTACAACGGCGGCGATGATGTCGCCTACGAAACGTACGCGATCGACTGCTAGTGGTGGGCGGTTCATGGATGGGTCCATAAATTCTGATTGGTTAACCGCGTCCATGTTTAAGTTATCTGAGGTGTAGATGGCTGAAACGCCTGGCATGTTGATGGCTTCGCTGGTGTCAACTTCGAGGAGTGAAGCGTGAGCCATAGTCGAGCGAACGAAAACTATGCGCAGTGAATCTATATCTAGGTCGTCTACGTACGCGTTAGCGCCAGTGAGTAGTCCTGGATCTTCTTTTCGAGTAACGGCGTTACCTAAAATCGAGCCTTGTGCGGCCATGATCATCCCCTGGTTTGACGTGCGTGCTTAGAACCAAAAAGAGACTACACCGAGGTGCGACCCGAGACGTCATCGAAGAGGCTTTTGCCGTCCACTGTTGGTCGTAAGAGGTTTAATCTAAGCCTTCTAACCAGCTGTTGAGCATCTCTGCTGAGCGGGTTGGATCCTCACACATCCACCAGTGACCAAGACCATCTAATACGGCGATATCGGCCCCACATTTTTCTGCTGCTTGGCGGTGGAGTTTCTCGCCGCCGGTATAGGTATCTTCCGTAGCGATAATGGACAAGCCGGGTCTTTGAGAAGCAGTGTGAAGGTCGTCACCTAAATTTCCCATAGCAGGCTATGCTGCGCTTCTGTACAGACCCAAAATAGCTTGTCCCATCTCGTTGTTGACCCATGGAGCAACTTTTTGGGCTACTGATTGACCCATCCCGAGATGGGCGAAAAAACCTGCCAAATCGGCATCAGGTAAGTCAATCATCGACTGTACGGCTGTTTCTCCATCTGGCCCTTGCCAGCTTTGTGCGTCGTCATGCCACACGTAGTCCTGGTTAAAAATTCCGATTATGTCTGTGCACCATGACCGGATGAGGTCTGGTCGGGTCATGGCTACTCGTACTACGTGGCCTCCGCCCCAGTCATGACCAACTAAGTCAATAGGGCCGTCTAGCTGTTCAAGTTCGGTTACAAGCCAGTTCAGGTAACCGTCGCTGGTTATGTCGAAACCCTTTGGAAGGGCAGCGCCAAAACCGGGTGGAGACAAACTAATGACGTCATCTCGCCCAAGTTCGGTGCGGAGGGGTCCCCAGATGGCCTCAGTCTCAGGGTTGCCGTGTACTAAGACGACTGACATGTGCACTCCTTTGTGATGACGTGACTTGTGAAAAGAGGTTATTAGGTGGGAGGACGTTCTTTTGCCAAGTCGTCGATCACTTCAGAGGAAGGCAATGCTGTCAATGCTTGAGGAGTGACATAAATTTTACGATCGCGAGATCCGCCCCCGACGATTACCTTGGAACGTTGAAGCACCCGACCATCGATCCAGATTGAAAGTGTTTCAGGTAGGCCAAAGGGAGTCACGCCGCCAAGGACCATGCCGGTTATGGTTTCGGTTTCTTCGGGTGTGGCGAACGAAGCTTTCTTGACCCCGAGCTTCTTGCGGACAACTTTGTTTACATCAACTTGAGTAGTCGCTAGAACTACGCAAAGCGCGTATCTGCGGGGTTCTCCTTTTCCGACAACCAAGATGGCGTTGGCGCTCTCGTCTAGTTCGTAACCGTATCTTTCGCAGAATTGGGCGGTATCGGCGAGTTGGGGATCACATTCGATTATTTGATAGTCAGATGTGAGGTGGTCAAGTATTTGGATTACCTGATCGGTCATGGATCACTTACCGTCGTTGTCTTTGCGGCCCCGTGCAACCTCCGTAGCGACCACGTCGACGGCTTTTAGGCTTTGGGTGACTACCACTCCGTAGTCCCGGCGAGCTGCTTCAGTAGAAACGACTCCGTCTCGGACATCTCGCAGCACCAACTCTGGATCTCGATCAAAGGGGTTGCCCCATCCGCCTCCGCCAGGGGTTTCAGCAATCATTTTTGCAGGGCCAAGTTTTGTTACGCCGTACTTGGGTGGGATAAAAGCGGCGCCGTCGACATCGTCGTTGGCTGGAACTATCCATTCCAGTCCAACTCCGCCTGTCCCGCCGCCTTCGACGCCGTGGCCGCTCGGGGTGTCTAAGCCTTCGGCTCGGAATGACCAAATAGCAGGTTCGAGAATGTCTGCTTCGTACCGAACTCCTGTGCCACCCCGCATTTCACCTGGCCCGGCGTTATCGCATCTTTGCTCGTGGCATAGGTATCGAACCGGGTAGTGCTGTTCGTGAAATTCTAAATTGGGTATATCAAGGCCGCCCAAACTAATGAGGTGGCCCATTTGAGCGAAACCGTCGCGCTCGGCTGTGGCTCCTGGCGTTCCCATCGCATGCCATTGGTACATGACCCACGTAGATCCGTCGTCTCTTTTGCCGGCAACGTGGCCGTGCATTGTCTTGGACCAGCCGGCGCAGGCCCTCGCTGGGTCCGCTGCGGCCAATGCCTGCCAAACTGCTATGACGATCTCATGAGCAACGTAGACGGTATTCATTGTCATTGGAGCTGGCGGAAGTGCGTTGACGATTGACCCTTCGGGGGCATTGATGGTCAAACAACGGTAGGTCCCTTCGTTTCTTGGGATACTCGTGTCGAAGAATGACGAGATAGCCAGGTAAACCGAAGAGTATGTGTTTGCTACTGAGCTGTTTTTGAAACCTTCGATCTGGGGATCGGTCCCAGTGAAGTCAGCATGTATTTGGTCGCCGCTAACGGTCAATTTTACTTTTACTGCGATGTCGACCTTGCGGAAGCAGTCGTTATCTGTGTGGTCTTCACCGAAGTAAACGCCGTCGGGTAGTTCGGTCACAGCCGCGCGCATACGTCGATCAGCATGATCTAGTACGCCGTCTAAATAGGATAAGTAGGCGTCAACGCCCAACTCGCCGGCAAGCGCTATGACTCGCTCGCCTCCGATCTGGGTGGATCCCAGCATGGCTAACAGATCACCGTCTAGTAGTTCTGGTGTTCTGCAATTGATCAATAGTAATTCCCAAAGGTCCTCGCGGACGCGACCTTGTTCTATGAGGCGCAGTACTGGTAGGCGGATTCCTTCCTGCCAGATTTCGGTTGCCTCTGGGTTGTAGGTGCCCGCTAGCCCTCCTCCGATGTCGGATTGGTGGGCTCGGTTGCAACAAAAACCGGCCAAGACGGGGGTGTCTGTCCCAACGAAAATAGGTCTAGCTATAACCCAGTCAGGAAGGTGATTTCCGCCGGCGACATAAGGGTCGGATAATAGAAAGACGTCACCGGCGTTTAGGTCATGACCGTATTTTGCTAACAAGGCTCGGACGGCGAACCCGCCGCCGCCTGTATGAATTGGGATGCCATCAGCATTGGCAACCAGAGTGCCGTCGGGTGTTGTTACGAAACAACTGAAGTCATGACTTTGACTAAAGATCGTGCTTCGAGCAGTTCTTGTCATCACCCAACCCATGTGGCGGCTGATCTGATCGAGGCGGTTTTGCATTAACGCCAGTACAACTGGGTCTAGTTCAGCGGAATGGTGCTGCAGTGCATCTTCTGTTTGAGCCACCTCGACGAAGAAATCGCCGGATTCTTCGACCCACAGTCGGTCGCCGGGTCTTGCTACGACAGTTGTCGTTGCTTCTTCAATTAAGGCGGGACCGTCAAGGGAGTCGCCCGGGTGAAGGAGTGACCCATCGTGTATTGCTGTTTCGATCCAGCCGGTGCCCGGGAACCAAACGGATCTTCTATCTATGGGTTCAGGGATACCTTGAGAGGGCGAGCCTGCCGCCATTTGAACTTCGCCCGTGGAACCTCGGGCTGTTAGTCGAAGAGAAGAAAGCATTATTGTTCCTTCTTCTTGAGCATGGCCGTATAGGCGGCGGTACTCAGCTTCGAAAGCTGATCTGATTACGTTGCGGTCGAATTGGTTACCGTCGACTGGGACTCGGATGCTCCAAAGCTGACCAGGGTGGTGCAGCTCAAGTTCACAGTTGAGAGTTACTTCTTCTTCGTCGAATCCTTCCTCGGCCATTACTTCAAGAGCTCTTTCAGAAAGGGATTCGAACCCCCCTACCAGAGTGTCGGTCGACAATTCGTCGATAGGCCCCAGTAAGAACTTTGTGAAATCCTGTCGAACATCAGCGTGAAGCATTCCGATTGCGCAGAGAGCGCCTGCGTCGCGAGGTACATGAACTCGAGCGCAACCTAACCCCGCAGCGACGCTTGCTCCGTGCATCGGCCCGGCTCCGCCGGCTGCTACGAGAGTGAATCTTCGTGGCGAGTGTCCGCGTTCTATCGAAATGTGTTCTACGGCGCTCAACAAATGCTGTTCGACAAGTTCGATTATTCCGGCGGCCGCATCTTCGATGGACATCTCCAACTTCTGGGCGACGTGAACATCGATAGCTTCTCGGGCTGCGTCAAGATCTAGATCTAAAGTTCCGCCCGCAGATTTGCCAGGTCGTAAGCGGCCGAGTACGAGATGAGCGTCAGTGACCGTAGGTCGCGTTCCGCCGCTTCCATAACAGGCTGGACCTGGATCTGCGCCGGCGCCCTCAGGGCCGACGAATAGCAGCCCGGCGTCGTCGACACCAGCTATCGTGCCGCCTCCTGCGCCAATGGTGTGTATATCAATGGCTGGGGTAGAGACGTGGTAGCCAGCTATATCGACGTCGTCGCGGGTTGCGATTTCGCCGTTGGACATCAGTAGTACGTCGCACGATGTGCCCCCAATTTCCATCGAGATGAGATTTCCATTGTCCTCTTCATCGGTGCCCGCCTGATCTACCGCTCGGCGGTACAAATTGAGGGCGCCGACTGCTGCAGCAGGACCACTTAGTAGGAGGTTCACTGGTCTGCTAGCAAGTTGATCTACCGACGCGGCACCGCCGTTGGACTGGACGAGCAAAATTGGCCGTGACAGACCTTCTGCTGTCAGATTTGCATCAAGAGAGCGAAGGTACTTGACGATTCGAGGTGAGAGGGCGGCATTTACTACTGCTGTAGAAGTTCGTTCATATTCCCCCATAAGAGGTGAAATATCCGCCGAGCAGGAAACCCAGTCGTTAGGCCAAGTTTGTTGTATGCGGTTAGCTAGCTCCTGCTCGTGACGGTCGTCAACGAAACTATTCATTAGGGCAACTGCAACCGCCTCAACTTCTTGATCTTTGAAGTCATTGAGTATTGCCTCAAGTGATGTTGTGTCTAAGGTTTGAGACTCAGTGCCATCGGCGTCTATTCGACCTGGCAACGATTGACGAAGATAACGCGGCACGAGAACCGGGGCGTATGGTTCTCGGTGGTTCCATTGATCGGATCGTAAACCTCGCCGAATTTCTATTGTGTCCCGGAAGCCCTCTGTGGCGATAAGGCCTACTTTGGCGCCTTTGCCTTCAAGCATGGTGTTTGTAGCGATGGTCGAGCCGTGAACAAATAGTGAACAGTTGCTTAGGATCTCCGATTTAGGTAGCCCTAAATCGACTGAGATTCGTTGGACTGCAGAAAGTACTCCCTCACTGGGATCTGAAGGGACCGAGGGCACTTTGGCGACCCATGCTCGGCCTTCGGCATCTGCTAGGACAAGATCGGTAAATGTTCCGCCGACGTCAACACCAATACGCCAGGGAGCGACGGGCCTAGTATTCGATAGCGAACGTGATTCTGACTGACTCATAGGTGTTTATCATCGCGCGCTTTGACCTGCGAGACTATTGGAATGGGAATCAACTACCCCGCAGCAGCATCTCGTTCTTCAGAATTGTACGGTCGCGGTAAGTCAGTGATACCGGATGGAGTGTCACGATCAACGGTGATAATCAGGCCGCATCCTGTCTATGTTGACCATGCAAAGGGAGCATGGATCACAGATGTCGACGGAAACCGATACTTGGATTGTAATAACAATTTCACTTCAATAATTTTGGGACATGCAGATCCCGAAATTGAATCGGCGGTGCGCAACCAATTGGCCAATGGAACAGCCTTTTCAATGGCGAGCGAAGCAGAAATCCTTTTGGCTGAACTCTTATGTGAACGAGTAGCTGGTTGTGAACGAATTCGGTTCTGCAACTCTGGTACCGAAGCTGTGATGGGTGCGATTAAAGCAGCGCGTGCTTTTACGCAACGACCGACGATCATCAAAGTGGAAGGCAGCTACCACGGAACTTACGACCATGCTGAAGCAAGCTTAGGGTCAGACCCTTCTAACTGGGGTTCACCAAGTAGGCCGGCCACAATTCCTTATTCTGAAGGTGCGCCTGCTTCTTTGGGGGAAGAGGTTGTAATTGTCCAGTTCAACGACGTCGTGGGGGTAACCGAAGCAATTCAGAAAGTTGGATCTGGGTTGGCGGCAGTGTTGCTAGACCCAATGCCGTCGCGGGTGGGAATGCCAGTCTTGGATCCATTGTTTAGTGACGCAATCAGAACTGGAACCCGTGAGGTTGGAGCTTTGCTGATCCTTGACGAAGTGATTTCGCTTCGCTTGGGACTCGGAGGTGCCCAAGCACTGCACAACATTGATCCGGACCTTACGGCTATGGCCAAAATTATTGGTGGCGGATTTCCTGTAGGAGCGATAGGGGGCAAGTCTGCAGTCATGGATGTATTTGCAGCCGTGCACGGAAACAGGGCGGCGGTACCTTCGGGAGGCACATACACAGCCAACCCGATCACCATGACAGCGGGATTCGCGTGTATGCGTCAGCTTGATCAAATGAGTTTCGATCGGCTGGCTGACATAGGTGAACGCATCCGACAAGGGCTACGAGAACTGTTTGCTGCTCATTCGCTTGGATGGCAAGTAACTGGCGCTGGGTCGTTATTTCGCATTCACCCTCACCAAAGACCGATCAAAAGTTACCGAAACGCCCACTTAGATAGTGATGAGTCCGCTTTGATGGAGTCTTTGCAGCACCGGCTGCTCGAACGTGAGGTCTACTTCAGTTCCTACGGAATGGGGTGCATGAATCTGGCCACCTCTGACAGCGATATCCAGCATTTCCAGCAAGCAGTGGACCTAGCCCTGAACGTTGTTGCTAAGTGATAGCAACTACGGTCTCACCATGACCCAAGATCTGATGCTCAAAAGCGCATCGGAGTTATCTCAGATGGTCGTATCTCGACAAGTCAGTTCCCGTGAGTTGCTCGAAGAAGCCATGGGACGTTACGAAGCTTTCAATCCGCAAGTCAACGCCATTACTGGACACCAAATCGAACAAGCCCGACTAGCGGCCGACACGGCAGATGAGGCAACATTTCGAGGCGAATCTCTCGGGGCCTTCCACGGCCTTCCGGTCACGATCAAAGAGGCTTATGACTGGGTTGGCACACCATCAACATGGGGTAACCCCGAATGGGCAGCCAACTTTCCTAACGTCAACAGCCCATCGGTCGACCGACTGATTGATGCTGGCGCAATTATCTGGGCCAAGACCAATGTTCCGTTCATGCTGGGGGATTGGCAGTCGTACAACGAGATTTATGGATGTACCAACAACCCATGGGACCTCAACCGAACACCTGGAGGTTCTTCGGGAGGATCGGCGGTCTCTCTGGCTACGGGAATGTCAGCACTAGAAATTGGAAGCGATATTGGCGCCTCGATTAGAAATCCCGCCCACTATTGCGGCGTATTTGGTCACAAACCCACAATGGGATTGATTCCTCAAACGGGGCACACGGCTCCTGGGGTCGAGGCAGATACTGACATTGCAGTTATGGGCCCTCTCGCTCGTAGTGCGGGCGATCTTGATCAAGCGCTCTCTGTCCTTGTCGGCCCCGACGGCTATGAGGCGACCGGGTATCGAGTTGAACTACCCGAACCAACTAAGCAGTCACTTGCTGATTACAGAGTGGGGGTGCTGCTTGACAGTCCAGCTTGCGCCACATCTACCGAACTTATCGGGCATCTACAGAACACCATTGACGGTCTTGCCCGGCTAGGAGTTGAGGTTGTCGAAGCCACTCCTGAGATCGATCAGAACGAATTCTTTGAGAACTACCTCTTGTTGCTGAGAGCAGCAAATGGAGTTTCAGCTGGTGACCAAGCTTTTAACGATGCCGAATTGGGTCATAAAGAATGGACGCAGGGTAAACGGACATACCGAAATCTGGTCGATCACGCATCGCATATGACCCACAGAGAATGGTACAAACTTCACCAACAGCGAGAGCGTTACCGACGGGATTGGTCGACTTTCTTCGAAGAGTTCGACCTGCTTTTGTGTCCTGCAGCTGCGTCAACTGCTTTCGTGCATGACCATGACGGCGAACGCCCGGACCGCACTATCGAAGTCAACGGTCGTCAAGAACCTGTTGTCGACCAGCTCTTTTGGGCTGGTTGGAGCTGCAGCGTCTATCTCCCCAGCACCGTTGCGCCGGTGGGCCTCGTCGAAGGTCTGCCTGTTGGACTGCAGATTGTTGCTCCGCACCTCCACGATAGGAGATCAATTCATTTCGCTTCGCTGCTTGAAGATGAGATAGGTGGATTTGTTGCTCCACCTGGCTACGAAAGAATCGAAAGTTAGACGACAAAGAGACATCAAATTCTGGCAGCCTGTGGTGAGTGGATGACTCAATTGATGAACTACTTGAAGTCTTGTCTCTCTCGAACGAGGGAGCGACAACATTTGTTGGCCGCGGCTCCGGACATGAGGGGTATGGCCTTTTTGGTGGACACCAACTAGCGCAGTCGATTGTGAGCGCTTACCGCTCAGTAAGTGCAGAGCGGCGGTTGCATTCGGTTCACGGTTTCTTTTTGCGCGGCGGCGATGGAAATAAAAACATTAATTACGACGTTGCCAATATTCGAGACGGAAGAGCCTTTTGTCAACGACGAGTTACTGCGTCACAAGATGAC
>MDTB01140026.1_pt1 | contig 14221 bp, 8 predicted proteins | sample 811161 | NCBI WGS metagenome assembly MDTB01 (sample SAMN05326650, study PRJNA326480) | marine metagenome | isolation source: seawater | place: Mediterranean Sea | collected 2009
AATATATTGGTCTAAAATAAATGCATCGTTTTTTAAATGAATACCCTTTTTAACAAGAAAATTTTGAGAAACCCAGTCAACAAAATTATCCTGAAGAGGACTCTTATCTTTAACAAATAAGTTTATAAAGTTTGTTAAGTTAGGAGTGACTATTCTTACTTTTCCATTATTTTTACAAACCCTAAATAGCTCTTCTAAAAAAAATTTTGCTTTAGGATAATCTAGATGCTCAATTAGATGTTCGGTGTAAATATAATCAAAAGTGTCATCTTTGAAAGGAAGCTTCTTTTCTGCATTTAAGAAGGCTATATCTCCTGCAGTCGGCGCATAATCCGTATTTAACCACCCTTCTAACTGGTTCTTCCCACACCCTATATTTAACTTTTTAATACTGTTTTTCGATAAGTACTTTTCAAAGATCATTTTGGCACCAAATTTAGCTCGCACATGCCGAATGACTTTAATATTTAAAATTCTATAGATGGCCAACTTTAGAAATTTAGGAGTAATTGTTTTTATAATCGAGTAAAGCATGTTAATGATAGATTAGACCTTTTAATGTAGATTTAATAATGATTTCCTCCACGCCACCGAACAATACCTTTCGTTTAAATCGATTTTATCTTTATAAATGTACATTGAGGTATCCTTTGAATATTGAAAGTCTTTTCTATCATACCAATCTTTCATCCAAACTAAAAGTTTAGGGTTGACATTATAATGATTAAATCTAAGCTCATTTAAATCCATATCAATTTCTCTACCGCGTTTAATTTTCATTTTATGAATATTATTTATATCTCTCAAATATTTCATTTTAATAATTAATTTTTGTCCCCATGAACCCTTATGGTGACCAAATGTAGTATCAATATCATCAATACAATTATGAATATCAATTACATTCTTATCTAAATTGGAATATCTACATTGAAATTTTTTTTGGAATATCCGGATCATGCTAATTTTCTTTTTGTCGCATTCTTCAAGATATTCTCGAATAACAATGCCAGATGGGCCTATAATATATTCGTCCATATCTATAAATGCAACCCAATCGTTTTTTGATCCATATTTTTGTCTAAAGTGATTTAAAGATTCAACTTGAGCATACCTCACTTTTCCTTTAACATTTCTTGGGCTCCATTTTATTAATTCAACATCTCCCTTAAAGCTATCAATAATATCCCCTAGAATATTTTTGATTTGATCATTGTTTAAATTTATTAAATTTTTATAATCAACACCATATTTTGAAACCTTTCCAGCTTTAAATAATTTAATACTTGATATCTCAGGCTCATTCTCATCGCCATATTTTACTTCTGAATTATCATATAAATAAAATTTATCAAATCCGATAGCTTTATGGTACAATAACCATTCTTTTAAAAATAAAATATTTTCTTTAGCAATGAAGACAGTATGTAAAGAAAGCCTATTTTTTCTTTTTAAAAAAAACACAAGAAATCAAAAATTAAAATAGCTATTTATCTTTTTAGTAAATGAAGTTTTATCCCAATTTTTAATACTAAACCTAGGGATTTCAAAAATATTATCATTTAATCTAAATGGCGATTTACAGGTGTTTACAGCAGACTTGTAACCTAGTTTCTGTATAATTTTTATCGTATTGATGTCATAATCACTTTTACCACCAAAAGGATATGAAAAATGTTTTACATTCTTTTTTATTAACTCTTCAAGTATGTTTTTATTAGTTTTAATTTCATACGTTTGTGATTTTTGATTAAGCAAAGATATTGAATTATGACTGTGTGTGTGGCCGCCAACAGTAAATAATTCGTCTTTTGATGTTTGAAGAATTCCTTCCTCAGTAATTGGTAAAATTTCTTCATCACCAACTACTGGATTAGAAATTTGATTTGAAATCAAATCCAATAAATTCTTTCTAACTATTGATTTTTGACCTTTCAAAAATCTGTGTATCGTTTGAATTGCGAATGAAATGTTTTGATCATTATTGAGAGGAAATATTAGATTTTCTTTAAAGATATTAATTTTCAATTCATCGGTTAACAAATTTCTATTTGAAAAAATTAATTGCAAGTAATCCCACCAAAAAAAATCAGATGTTCCTAATGTGTACGTGTTGATATAAAAAGTAGAAGGAATTTTAAAATAACGAAGTGTTTCAATAGCATATTTAGTATTTATTTCATATCCATCGTCAAAGGTGATTAAAATATTTTTTTTATTACGTATTCTACCATTTTTAAAATAATTATATAAATCATCAATACTTAAAATCTTGTAATTTTGTGATAGATAATCCATCTGATCATGAAAGTTTTCAACACTAACTGAATTCCCCCATAAGTCATTAGTATTTTTACCCACTCTATGATAGCACAAGATAACAACACTATTTTGAAATCTTTTAGTTATTTTATTAATCCTAAACTTAGCAGAGTGATATAAATTCATTTAACTTCCTAATAATTTTACATCGAATGAATTGACCGCTGTTACACCAAACCACTTGTCATAAGAATATCCAAAACCATAAATATCTGATTTTAAAATTTGGAATGAGGCAGCGTTCTTAATTTCATCAAAACATTTAATTGCTGGTTGCGAAATATTTATATCGATATAAACCATAATATCACTAAATGGAATCTTATCAATAGTAAATTCAATTACGCCATTACTATTTTCAATATTAATTGATTTACCTAGCATTTGTGTATTAATGGAGGCTAATCGGTTTGACATACTGTCCTTAAAGGATAAAGTATAATGTAAACCAGGAATTATCCCCATTTCTTTACTAACATGAAGTCTAAAAATTATTTTACCACCCATATGAAATTCATTTGAGGGCTCTCCTTTATCATTACATAAAACCAACTTTTCTATTTTAAGATTTTTAGCGTGTTCAGCATTAGAACGTTTCTTATTAATTAGCTCAAATGTCCCATTGCTATTTTCATCTAAATTACCTAGAACAGTCCTATTATAATTAGAAACTATTTTACCAGAATCTCCTATACTATGAATTTGGCCTTTTTCAATCAACATAGCTTTTTGACATATCGATGATATTGCAGTCATATTATGACTAACAAGTAACACAGTACGACCAGACTTTGAAATTGCATCAACTTGTTCCAAGCATTGTTTTTGAAATTGAATATCTCCAACAGCTAACACTTCATCAACAAGAAGAATTTCAGGTTCAAGAAAAGCAGCCACTGAAAAAGCAAGTCTTACAGACATACCGCTAGAATATCTTTTTATAGGAGTATCTATAAACTTTCCTATACCAGAAAAATCGACAATTTGATCAAATTTACTTTTAACCTCATTTTTCGTCATTCCTAAAATTGTTCCATTTAAGAAAACGTTTTCCCTGCCAGTTAATTCAGGGTGAAAACCAGTCCCAACTTCTAATAAACTAGCAATACGACCATTCATTTCAGCACTGCCAGAGGAAGGGGATGTAATTCTAGAGAGTAATTTTAACAATGTACTTTTTCCAGAGCCATTAGCACCTATTATCCCAAAAACTTCTCCCCTATTTACTTTAAAAGAAACATCTTTTAGAGCCCATATTACATCGTCCTCTTTAGAGCTTGAAAATTTGCTAAGTTTTCTTATATTATAATAATTTGTGATAGGAGACTTTAGATTATGAAATATCTGCTCTATGAAGGTATCAGGCGATTTGTCCTCCAAACCAATTCTATATTTTTTTGAAAGTTTTCTAACTTTAACTGCAATGTCGCTCATTATATTGCTACCAATTCAAGGTGTATACTAGGAAATATCTGCAAAATATTTTTCTTTTTTATTAAAAAAATAATAACCAGAGATAAAAACTATACAACTTGTAAAACTACTGATTAAAACTAAATATATTGGAAATTCTTGATCTGGAATAATAGAGGAGCGAAATCCTTCAATTACTCCAACCATTGGGTATATACTATAAAAATAAACAAATTTTTCGCCAAATTTATCTTGTAAAAGAGATATAGGCCATACGACTGGAGCAGCATACATTAAAATTTGATTTAAAAAACTGATTGCATGTTTAATATCTCTATATTGAACAGATAAAGATGAAAACCAGAAACTGAATCCTGCAGTATTTAAGATCATAATACATATTAAATACGGAAACCATAGTAAATGATAAGAAGGAACGATTCTGAAATAGATGAGCATTCCAAGAAGAATAATGTTAGATATTATAAAATCAACCAGGCTAGAAAAGACTGATGTTAATGGAATGATTATTCTTGGAAAATATACTTTTGTATACATAGTTCTTCCGCCAATAATACTTTGTGTCGATTTTGCTACGCTGCTAGAAAAATAAAGCCAAGGCAATAGCGCTGAAAAAGTAAAAATAGGATAAGGAATATTATTGCTTGGTATTTTAGCTAAATTACCAAAGATAAACGTGAAGACAACCATCATCGTAAAAGGCCTTATAAAAGCCCAGGAAAATCCCAAAACTGTTTGTTTATATAATACTTTTACGTCTCTTAATACCATAAAAGAAAGAAGATCGAAATAATTATACAGCTCTGTTAGATCTGAAACTTTTGCGGAATGTGAGCTGATTATAATATGATTCTTACGCTTCATAAACCTATAGAATCATATTTTTGGAAATAGAATAATCTAAAATATAAATTACGGTAGCAATACAGCCTAATTAATCAAATGGGATGTTTGAAAAATTAGGCTATAAAGATTCTTTTGCTATATTGTAAGTCTGTTTAATTTAAAATTTATTAAAAATTTATTTTGAGACCTAAATTATAAGAAGTAGGCATACCTAGATAAACCTCTGCGGCATTTGCCTTATGGTTATTAACTCTAAAAGGAATCGCATTGAATCTACTATTATCCGTAGCATCCTGAACATATACCTCATCCAACAAATTTCTTACGTTTAATACAACTGTCGCCTTTAAGCCGTTAAATTCGAAAGGAAGGTCATAAGACGCATTAAGATCAACTACGCCATATGATGGAGCCATCCAAGGAAATTTTCTGTCAGGTGTATCCCCATCGGAATATTCTCTTGACGTGGCAGACCAATCAGAGAAAAACCTATCATAATACCTGTAAGTTAATTGCACAGCTGAGCCCTCAATCGGAGATCCAGTAAGACCTACGTTTAAGGAGGTTTGTGGCATATCTCCGGTTGGCAAGTCTTTCAATGAATAGCTGTAAGAAGCATCTGAACCATCGCTGTCCCTGTAAGTTCCGTCAGCATCATCGGTAAATTCCCACTTGCCCCAGCCTAAACCAAGATCTAATCTAAACATTTCATTCAATTGGGCAGCAAATTCGGTCTCAATACCAAAGTGATTTTGATTTATACCAGTAAGGTAGATAATATCATCATCACCCTCATCATTCTGGACATACTTAGTGGCTATTCTATCATTCCATGCCGTATTGTATACATTCAGTTTTCCTGCAAGTGTACCATCATTTGATTTTGTATTTAAACCAAATTCGAAAGCTGTGAATTTTTCATTTTTTGGATCAGTTGCCATTTTAGCATCCCAGTCCTGAATAACTTGATCAAAGATTGGGGCTTTATCAATCAACCCAAAATTAAACCACACATCGGCATCATCATAAACTTTACCAACAACTGGAATAGCATTTAAAAAGTTTAAGGCATTTCCTAATTCATAAAGAACTCCACCTTTAACTTGAAAAGTAGTGATAGGGTCAGCTTCTATGTATAAATCATTCGCGTGTCCACCTGTAGCATCACCAAGACCCTCGACAAAATCAAGATCGCTAGCATCTTTAGCCTGAACATAACTATAATCATAATTACTAGCATCTTTGAAGTGATTCCAATGGGTGTATTTAACAGTAGTCATACCAGCCATAGCATAAGTCTTTAGCGCATTCAATGAGTATTCTACTTGACCAAATAAACCTAGCCAATTAACATAATTGGTAAAATTGTAATCTATTGGATCACCCAAGCCACCCTGCCCGTTATCTGTATCAAATTCACTATCTGATGTCATATAATAATCTCCGCCAAGTAAGTCTCTAATCGTTTTGACGTGGTAAATTCTAGCAGTTCTGTAGTCCAGACCCACTTGAGTTTTCAAATCTGAGGATACATCATAGTTTAACTTAGATAATAAACCAATTGTGGTCTGCCTATTATTACTGTTTCTTAAAATACCGGAAGATGAACCAAGTGAGTCATTCTCAAATATTGTAGCATCGTAATCAACCACTCTTTGTACGTTTGAATAATCCCATTCTAAGCTACCATAAGTACCAGTACCTCCACCCATTCCACCAGACCAGTAAGCTGAACTAATTAAATTCATTTTATCATTAATATTAAAATAGTGATTTAGTGCAACTTGTGGCTTATGAAAGAAATTTTCTCTTTCATTAATAAGATTATCCTCATGCCTTTTGCCTGTATATTCAGTGTACATTTGCCACTGCTGATCTCCAAGAAGTGCTGCAGCTTCATCACTAACAGAACTACCAGTACCACTACAATCACGCCCACATTCTGCTACATCAGATATATCAGTATTATAATCATCTAAACTTTCCGCAAAACTGCGGTCTAGAGATGCAATGTTTAATCTGTACAGGTTTTGGCCGTGTCTTTGTGGGGCGCCTAAGGCATAAAACTGAAATCTATGCTGCTCATTTAAATTGAAAGAAGCGCCAAAGAAATATGCCCAAGCATCAGTCCAAGTTCCAGTATAGTAACCTTCGCCAGTTTTACGAACCAAGGCAGCACTAAGAGCTAACTTATCATCCATCAGTAGACCTGTATTATAGCTAATGGTGGACTTTAAAAATCCCCAAGCCCCAGCTTCTTGCTTAAATGAGCCACCGCGTTCTAATGCCGCAGCATCAGTCACAATATTCATACTACCACCAATGGATGGGGTAGCTAAGTTTTGGGCACTTAAACCCTTCTGCATTTGAATTGAACTAGTAACATCTGCAACGCCATCCCAGTTAGACCAGAAAACCCAACCATTTTCCATATCATTAACGGGAATACCATTGATCATTACAGCAACATTTCTTTGATTAAATCCACGAACATTTATTCTGGCATCTCCAGCTCCACCACCTTGATTTGTAGCATAAACACTTGGAACAAGGTTCATGGCTAGAGGGATGTCTTGAGATCCCAATCTTAAGGCAATTTGTTCTTTGGTTACATCCGTGTAAGCTACAGCGGTCTTCTCACCTGCTCTTGATGCCAAAACTTCTAGCTCTGACATTTTTATAGTTACAGGAATTAATTCAAAATTAATAACATCGACATCAGCAAAAATAGAAATTTGTTCGTAACCTATAACAGATGCTGTTAAACTTGAACCTACTGGGACATTTTCAATAGAGTACGAACCATCACCATCTGATGCAGCTCCGATATCAGAATCATCAACTGTAATGTTTGCGCCAGCAAGAGTTCTACCAGTCTTTGCATCAGATACTTTTCCGGTTATGTTGATGATATCATCTGTTTTTTCAAAATCATCACTAAAATCATCTTGAGATAACAATACCCCATGAAATGCTAAGAAAAATAATAATGAATAAATTGTTAATTTTTGATACACAGTGTTCTCCTTAAAATAAATTAATTTCAATTGTTTTATGAATTTATAAAAAAAATTTAATGTTGCCTATAGATAATTATAAAAGAGTCAAAATTGGGAACGAAATAAAAAATTACAAACAACAGTTAAAAGGGCTATGCTTGAGCTTAACCTACGTTATAAATGATATTTTTTAAATCTTTAAGATTTTTTGCCAACCATTGTTTAAAAAATATTAGGCCTGCAGAAATTATTATCCCAATCAGAAATGATGAAATGTAAATCTGGTTTGGCTTGGGAGATAATTTTTTCAACGGTATTTCGGGTTCATCCAATATCTGTATTATTGATGCGTTGCCCGCCTCTTCTATTTCGGCCATTTGAAATTCTGTTTTGAGCGTTATATAAACTTTTGTTTGCAGTTCAATTTCTCTTAACAATCTTTGCTCCTCAATTATTAAAGATGGAGATTGTAAAATTTTTCTATTTGTTTGTTTAAAATTCTCATATTTATCCTCTGCTTTCTTTAAAGATTTAAGCACATCATTCGTTCTAGAGCCGATGAAAGATTTTTTCTCAATATTTTGAGACAGCTTAAAATTAGAGACCATATTATCAAGTTCATTTATGACAGCATCAAGTAGCTTAGGTATAAAATATTTATCAGAACCTTTTACTCGTAGAATTAATATTGGTGATCTTTTTTGCACCCTTACTCTTATCATACTCCTAACTGATTTTGTTGCGCTCCTGATCTGATGCTCTGAAAACACTTTTGTAACAGTATCTTTTTTAATGATTGAAATTAACTTTTTTTTCTTACCGAACTCCCTCGTGTCAAACTCGTAAAATAATAGTGATCTTGCAAGCTTCCTACTGTTGACAATTTCTGGAACTAATTGGCCAGATGATAAATCAAGTTTGTTGCCCTCACCGCCGAGAGATAATCCAATTTTGCCAGCCATTGCCTTAAAATTGTTACTTGAGGAACCTTTATTGATTGGTAAAATTGTTGCTTCAGTTTCGTAAATTGGCAAAGATATAAACCTTAAATATAGCTTCCCAAAAATCAGAGATATTATAATTGCGGAAATTATTAATACTTTATGAATTACAGTGTACCTCAAAACTGTAAAGATATAATCTGATATAGAAATATCGTCATCATTTTGCTTTGAATCAAAACTCAAAGATTTCTGGAAAAAAAATTTTGCTGATTTCTCGGCTTCTAAATGTTTTTCTTTTATTTTTTCATTAAAAATTTTTACGTATTTATATGGTACCTGCTCCCTTGCTTTCCAATTATTTATTACCTGAGGAGAGACATCAAATTCCCTAGCAATGTCTGCTAATTTTACGACGCCAAATTCTTTTTCTATCGCTTTTTTTAATTCTTTAAAAGTCATTTTATAATTCTAATTGTTTAGAGCTAATAACTTTAGCATTAAATAAGCCTGAGTCAATTCAGCATAAATGCTAGTTACGGTTGCTAAATAATCAGTTATATTAAACGGAATAGTATCTTCCTTTCTACCAACAATGATTACAGAACCATCATATACTCTGGGATACCCAGATAGTATTTTAACTTTCTTTGTTTTACCGTCAGGGTTTATAACATAAGAAGATAGCCTAGAGGCATTGCTAGTGTATCCTCCTGAAATTTTAACGTAGTCATCGAATCTTTGACCACTTAAAAATTGATAAAATCCTGGAGAATTAACCTCACCTTTAATTTCAACAATTTCACTTTTTGTTCCAATGTGTATAACATCATTATTAGCAACAGTAAAATTAGATTTAGAATTAGGATATTTAAGAATTTTTTCAAAACTTAAATTTATCTTTTTGTCGTTACGAATAAAGTATGAGGCCCTTAAATATGCCCCATCAGATATCCCGCCGGCCCTGTTTATCAGGTCAGATATTTTTTCATTTGAATTTTTTAGAACATATATACCTGGATAATTCACAAAACCCTCAATAATAGCTCTATTAAATCCATCAGAATTCTTTTTTTTCCTTAATGTAACAAAATCCTGTGGCTCAAGAAAATAATTTTCTTTTAACTTTTCTTTCTTATTCGGATCTATCATCGACTTATCATTTTTTAAGTCAAGAGTGATTATATCATTTTTTAATACTAAACTATTTTGAGACTTTCTAGTTATGTCAGCCCTGAAGTCTATGATACCATCAACTAAACCACCAGCATCTAAAATTAAATCATATATTGTCATATCTTCCTTGAAATCAAAATCACCAGGGTCCTTTACGATACCATCAATAGATACAATTTTCGGAGGGTCAAATAAACCTTTTGAATAAATTCTAACTATATCTCCACCTTTCAACTCTAGATTTTTGGCACTATCATCAAATAAATCTAAACTGATGATTTTAATTTCATCCGTTAAAATATTTTTTCTAAATAAGTCAAATCTTTGAAAATAAGTTTTGCTTGTGATAACTGAATCTTTTATTCCGCCAGCTTGATGCAATAGATCTTTCAAGGTCATTTTTGAATAAAGATCGTATAAACCAGGACGCATTACAAAACCTTCAATACTAACTTTGCTAGGTATTTTATTTCTGACATCATCCATACTATAAATATGAATATGGTCTCCCATCTTTAATTTTTCATCCGCTAATCCTTTACCTGCCAAAACAGAATCCAATCTAAAAAACACTAATTCTTTTTCTAAACTATTATCTATTTTTCTTCTTAATTCTGCTTTTTCCATGTAGGTATATACTAAAAAATCTTCATTTTGAAACCCCCCACCTAGAAAAATTAAATCAGATACAGTCATCCCATTTTTAAACTCAAAACGCTTGGGATTTAATACATGCCCTGAAATTTCGACATCAGATCTATATTTCATATCAAAATGGTCATAAACATTAATAATATCACCTGATTTAAGTCTTATGTTATGCTCTGCATCTCCATCAATAGCTTTTCTTAGATTTATTTCAATATAATCAATTGAGTTGTCTAAGTTTTTTCTTGAAACATCAGCCTTTTCAAGATAGGCTGTGCCAAGTAGACCATTAGATTTTTTAATTAAATCCTCAACTTTTAAACCGTTACCCACTTCGTAATTTCCTGGTCGTTCAACAGCTCCATTGATGGTCACAGAATTTGAAATAACATCAGAAATTTTAAAAAAAGTTATTTCATCATCATTAAAAAGTTCAAAAGAATTACTATCGTTGATTTTTTTTAAATCTATGTCAACAATAGTTCTATCAATACCAGATTCATTTCTTTGACCTGCTGGAATTATTCTCATAATTTGAGCATGGTTCATGTAGGTTGTGCTCTTTAATCCTCCAGCCATGCTGATTAAGTCCTTGAAATTTTCATTCTTTTTCATTTCATAAATGAGAGGCTTTTTTATTTCGCCAATTAATGAAACCGTTTTTCCTCTTTTAGGAATAAATATAACATCATCTCTACGAAGTCTTATATCATTATTTTGTTTCCCTTTAAGAAGAAAATCATAAAAGTCAATTTTTACCAACTCTTTATTAGATCTAATTAAAACAATCTCTCTTAAAGAACCATCAATGGTAGGCCCATTAAAATAATAAAGGGAAGTAAATAAGGTAGAGTTAGGACGAATCATATATGCGCCAGGTTGACTAACCTCACCAAGAACGAAGATTCTAACAGATCTCAAAGTAAGGGCGCCAAGACTTACATCTAGGAAGGTTGAAGCATTGCCATTTGTACTTATCATGCTAGAGTAAACTTTACTCAATAATTTAAAGAGTTTGTTTTCCAATTTTTCAAGATTTAGACCGTTAACAAAAACTTGACCAAGGTTCTCAATAAAGATATAACCTTCTTTTGTTACAACATGACTTTCTTGAAATTCGGTTTGTCCCCAAAGCAAAATTATAATCTCATCTCCAGGACCAATAGTATAATCAGGATCAAGAATATCCGAGTTGGATTTTTGAAAAAAATCCGGATTGGATTGGAAAATATCGTAACCAAAATAATTTGAGTTTGAAGGCGTTGCTTTTTTTAGATTTTCTAAACCTTTAGATTTATTTTTATCATTATTATCTAATCCCTTGATAGAATTATCATCACTTTGATTTTGCGAATCTTCAATATTTACTGCGGTAATATCATCCAACTGATCATTAACTTTTTTCAATAAATCTTTATTTTTCCTATTATTATCATCATTTGATAATATCTTTTTAAGCTCATTTTGACCTGATTTATAAGTGTCTATATTCTGTTTATTATTTTTGAGTAGATTTTCTACGGAAGGATTATTTTTTAGATTTTTTAGTTCATAAGGAATTTTTAAACCATCTATTTCAGATTGAGAAAAAACATAACCAAAAACAATAGTGCACATTAAAACACGTTTTAAAAAGAACATTAGATTACCTCGATTTGTTTATATAAAGTTTATTTTAAATAAACTATTTATAAACTTAAAACGAAAATCTTAAAATAAAAATGTAAAATTATAGTACTATATATAATGCCGCCCCTTAAAACAACATTATTTATTTTTAATTGGGGGTTATTACTTTAGGCTTGCGGGAATGCCTGGGAATCGAACCCAGCTTTCATTTAATTAAATGAAACATCGGCTTTGAAGGCCGTGGAAAGCACCAGCTACTCAATCATTCCCATAATTAAATTATAATATTTTTGATAATCGAGTTTTATGAATTACACGATTCGACGCTTTTAATTTTGACAACTTATTTTTCTCATTAGCATTAGTTTTAAGCTTTAAAAACTTTTTATATAATCAATAGATAACTTTTCCTGAATTTCCAATAAACATTGTAAAATCTGTGAAATTTTTGGTAGCAACATCACCAATACGAGTTACGCAAAAACTTGAGTTGTTTATTCATTTTAAAAACTAATCCTGATTTAAATAATTCATATACCAATCAATAAATTTATTTACACCTTCCACTACGTTAGTTTTGGGATAATAGCCAAGCTTACTTTTAGATTTTTCAATATTTGCATATGTCATTTTTACATCACCCATCTGCATTGGTTTGAAATTTATTAAAGCTTTTTTACCTATTTTTTCTTCAATCAAGGAAACTACATGCATTAAATCTACTGATTTATTATTGCCTAAATTAAAAATTTCAAAATCATAGTTCTTCTTAATGGAACATACTACCCCTGACACAATATCATCAATGTAGGTAAAATCTCTTTTCATGTTACCTCTATTAAATACATCAATAGGCTCTCCATTTAATATTCTTTCAGCAAAAATATACATAGCCATATCAGGCCTTCCCCAAGGACCATAAACAGTGAAGAATCTCAAACCAGTCGACTTTAGTCCAAATAAATGATTATATGAATATGCCATAAGTTCATTAGATTTTTTTGATGCTGCGTAAATTGAAATTGGAGAATCAACACTGTCATTTTCAGAAAAAGGAATTTTTTTATTTCCACCATAAACAGATGAGCTTGAAGCATAAATTAAACCATTAACATCGTGATGTCTGCAACATTCTAGAATATTCATAAAACCAATTACATTAGATTGCATATATGAATTTGGATTTTTAAGACTATATCTAACTCCAGCTTGCGCAGCTAAATTAACTACCTTGTTTGGAGAATAATCAATGAAAATATCGTTCAAGGCACTCATATCGCTAATGTCTGATTCAATGAAAGTAAGGTTAGTGGACTTTTTAAGGAAAGATAGTCTTTTGATCTTAAGATTGACATCATAATAGCTATTAAGATTGTCAATACCAAACACATCATAATCTAACTCAAATAATTTTTTGCATAAATGCATTCCAATAAAACCCGCACAGCCAGTGACTAATATTTTTTCTTTCATTTCGTCTTTCAAATTTTAATAATAAATAATAATTATTTTTAATTAAGTCTGTATTTTATGAAGGTCTATACAAGACTCTATAATTGACTCCTAATTTTGATTTTATATCTTTTCCAATTTCATTAGCTTTTCTTTTCGACTTATATCGATTTACCCTAACTGCAAAAAAAGTCTTTCCATTTGAATCAACTTTGTTAATAGAAACATCATGCCCAAGTTGACTAACCTGCAATTTTAATCTCTTAGCATTCTGTTTACTACTAAACGCGCCGATCTGAACAACATAGGGACCTAAATTTTTTATTTTCTTATTAAAATTATAAACTTGAGATAATTTATTATTATCAACATCGATGTTTGCTTCCAAAGATGGAAACATGCTTTTTATAATCAGACCATAGTGTTTTGCTGAATCTGACTCTCCAATGGCATAAAAACTGTTGATCATTAAATCGGTTAATCTTTGCATATCTTTAAATCTAGGATATTTGCCAGGTATGTTTTTTAAAAGATTTGCTGATTGAGTGTAAAGACCTCTAGCATATAAATATTCTCCAAGTTTCATAGCAGAGTTTGCTGCGTATATTGATTCTGGATAATTTTTAATAATGTTTTTATATTGTTTAACCGCAGAATCACCATCCTCTGTCAATAAAGATTTTAAATACAATATACCAGGATCTTTAGGAAATTTAGATATCAGCTCTGGAAGGTTCTCTCTGACGCCATTAGATTTCCCGTTCTCAATCAATG
>MDTB01232518.1_pt1 | contig 14221 bp, 13 predicted proteins | sample 811161 | NCBI WGS metagenome assembly MDTB01 (sample SAMN05326650, study PRJNA326480) | marine metagenome | isolation source: seawater | place: Mediterranean Sea | collected 2009
AGGTGCTATCTGGTTAAATGAAGAAGAATTGTCTCCTTATGATTATTGGCAATTTTGGAGAAATACTGATGATCGTGATGTACAAAGATTTATTAAATTCTTTACAGAAATCGATTTAGATGAAGCAGAAAACTTATTTAAAAAAGAGAAAAATATTAATAATTTAAAAATTTTGTTAGCCAATGAAGCTACAAAAATTCTTCATGGTGAAGAGTCAGCAAAAAAAGCTGCGCAAATAGCTAAAGATACTTTTGAAGGAGGCACATTAGCATCAGGTTTACCTGAAATAAATATTAAAAAAGATGAAATTAAAAAAGGAGTAAATATTTTAGATCTGATTGCTAACAATAAAATCTTATCATCAAAGAGTGAAGCTAGAAGAGTAATTGCAAACAAAGGTTTAAAATTGAATGATAAAGCAATAGAAAATGAAAAAAAAATACTACAATTTAAAGATTTTGAAAAAAATACTTTGAAACTCTCCTACGGAAAAAAGAAGCACTACATAATTAAAATTATTTAGAGATTTTTTTTTTATCAACAATTTTTTGAATGAACCTAGGTGTCAAAGTTCTAATTGGATTAATAGTAGTTTTTACATCGTCTTTTGGCCCTTTCATTTTAAAACTAATTCCAAACAATCCTTCACCCGCTTCTTTAGGAATAACAATTTTTCCGATTACAGGAATTTTTGAAATCACTTTATTTAAAGTTTTAGCAGGAACCAAAGTTCCCTTTAAACTTGTTAATCCTGTATTGTCTTGATAGCCTTCAATTAAAACTGACATACTAGGTCCTAATGCAATTATTTCATTTAATTTTAAAATATTCTTATCTTTTTCCATGTCTATTTCTAATAAATCAAAAGAAAGCCCCTCTCCCTCTACTAAATCAGCAAGACCACCTAAATCTGCAAGTGATAATAATTTAATTACACCAGGTGCATTAACAACTTTAAAATTTTCAATTTTGAGTTTTGAATTTGATGTTGAACCATCAATCAAAGATGTAAAAAGCAATTTGCCACCAGAAAGACCATTAAAAAAACTATATTCAGTTAAAAGTGGACCGGGCAAATCAGAATAAATTTCTAAAAATCTTTTATCAGTATTTTCATCCTTCTTTAAACTTATATCTAAAAAATTATCTCCACCAAAGTCTCCTTTTGATGAAAGTTTAACAAGTTTTCCTTTTTGAATGGTCCCAATTAATCTAAAATTTTGAAGTCTTTCGGAAAGAGGGGCTTTGATATTTTTAAAATTAATTTCAATTTCATTATTAATGTTTGTAAAATAATTTTTTTTATCATTATTGTTGAGAAATTTTGGTAAATTCGATGCATCAAATTTAGTTCCTCTTATTAAGATTTTTTTTCCCCAATCAATAAAAAAATTATTGTTAGAAGTTTTTACCTCTAGTTTTTTTAAAGAATGGAAAGTATTATCTCGTAATTGCAGGTCATAAATTTTTATAGAATTACTTTTTTCATTAAAATTAAGTTCTTTGATATTAATAGTCTTTTTCTTTTTTTTTAAATTTAAAGCAAAATTTGCAATCGTATCATTGGTTTTTTTATAATTTATAAAATCTAAATTAAGACTCTTTTTAAAATCAAAATTAATATTTAAATTTATCAAATCATTAAAAAAATTATTTTCTAGACGAAATTTTAAATAATTAGAATTATTAAATGAATATTCTCCGATAGCATTTAATTTAAATTTTTTTGAAGATAAATTATAATCAATCTTAGTATCTTGAATATAAATCTGCGCTATTTCATCTTGTAAAAAATTATTTTTTATAACATTGGCTAATTCAAATTTAGTTTTTTTTACCGTCCCAATGACATCATAGTTATAATCTTTCAATTTGTATGTTTTATCTAAGCTAATTTTTAAATCATTTTGAAAATTTCCGCTGATTAATTTTATACTGCGTGAGGCGATATGTTTTCCTAAAAGTTTTGAAAACTTGACTAAATCTTTATCATCAAGGTTGACCTCAGTTTTAAAATTTGAATATAATTCAAATCCATTTGAAATGTTTAATTTTATATCACCGTCAGTGATTTTAATCTTTTCTATTTCACCAAAAATATTTTTAATTAATATATCTTCTTTATCTGCAAAAAAACTAAATTTTGTATCTGCTAAAATAAAATCATTTAAAATATCTACTTCAAAATTTTTTACATCGCCTTTTAAAATATAGTTTTCTAATTTTCCGTCATTATTTAAAAAAATATCAATCTTAGAAAGTATTTTTCCATTTTGGATTTTATTATTTAAAATGTTTTTTAAATTTGAAGGTTTTAAAAATTTTGATAATTTATTTAGTTCATTAATATCAAGTTCACTCAATATAAGACTAATTTTTTTATTTTAAGATTTGCCTTAAGAAGAGACTCAAAATCAATATATACTTTTATACTTTGTGTGGGTACTGATACATCTAAGTAATCAATTTTTGGTTTTTTTGTTTCAAGGAATAAACTTAATTCTTTCGGATCGAGTTTAAAATTTATTGTATTTAACTCTAAGCTTATATTTTTTATCTGATTTACTTTACTTATAATTAATTTATTGAATTTATCTGTTTCTATGCCTTTTGTTGAAAGAACAAATAAAATTATTACTAGTGAAAAAAAAAATATTAAAATGAAATTAAATAAAATTTTTTTTATCATTTATTTTTTAAGCCCTCTTCAATAAATAAATCTATATTTCCATCTAATACACTTAATGGATTAGTGCTTTCTGTTTTATTTCTCAAATCTTTTACTAGTTGATAAGGTTGAAGAACGTAGGATCTAATTTGATGTCCCCAACCTATATCTGTTTTTATATTTAATTCTTTTTGATTGGCTTCTTCTTTTTTTTGTATTTCAAATTCGTATAATCTTGCTTTAAGCATTTTAAAACATGTTTCTTTGTTTTTATGTTGCGATCTTTCATTTTGACATTGCACAACAATCTTTGTGGGAATATGCGTTATCCTAACGGCACTATCAGTAGTATTGACATGTTGGCCGCCTGCTCCACTAGATCTGTAAGTATCTATTCTAAGATCCTTTTCATCAATTTTTATATTTATGTCATCATCTATAGCTGGATAAACCCATATACTTGCAAAACTTGTATGCCTTCTTGCTCCGCTATCAAAAGGAGAAATGCGGACCAACCTATGCACACCTGACTCGGACTTCATTAAACCATACAAGTAACTACCTTCAACTTTAACTGTTGAAGATTTAATTCCTGCCTCTTCTCCTTTATGTTCACTTATTATTTCATACTTGAATTTCTTTTTATCGAACCATTTCATGTACATTCTACGTAGAATATCTGCCCAATCTTGGCTTTCTGTGCCTCCTGCCCCAGCGTGTATTTCAAGATAAATGTCGTAATCATCATTTTCTCCAGATAAAAAACAATTGGTCTCAATTTTTTTTATCTCAAGTAAAATTTTAGAAATTTTCCTGTTGCAATCAATAATAGTTTCATCATCCTTCTCATCATTTGCAAGTTCAAATAAATCTTTAATATTTTCTAAATCTTTAGTTAGTTGATTGTAAAAATTTAAAATATCCTCAAAAAACTTTTTTTTCTTTACTGTTTTTTTTACTAAATTTTGATCTTTCCAGAAATTATCTTTCGATGAGATCCTCTCTAAATCTAGTAATTTAGACTCAATATTCTCTTTATCAAAGGTACCCCCTGATATTATCTAAAGATTTTTGAGCTTTACTTAAATATGTTTCAAAATTTTCCATTAATAAAATTGCCTAAGAATTACTAATTTATCATTTTCTTTATTAAATATTAATTTTTTATTATCTATATTGTTAATATCTCTCAATTTTAAAGCTTCTGTTATTGATTTTTTATCACCTGATGTGGATTTTAGTCCTGTATCGTAGTTAAGAGATGTTAAATAAATATTTTCAGGGATTTCAAAATCTTTAAAATCTTCTTTATATAAGGCATTTTCTATAAAGTCTTTAAAAATAGGTAAAGCTGCTTTTGATCCAGTTTCATTTTTACCTAAAGTTTTTGGATTATCGTGACCAACATAAACACCTATAAGTAAATTAGAGGAATACCCTATAAACCATGCATCGTAATTATCATTAGTAGTGCCTGTCTTACCTGCTAATGGAACTTTTAGGGATTTCAATTTTTTTGCAGTTCCTCTTTCTACAGCTCCTTGCAAAATAGAGGTCATTTGGTAAGCAGTTTCCTCACTAATTATTTTTTTACTAGTGTTTTGAATTTTAGGAAGTGCTGTTTCGTCTCCAACAAATTTATCACATCCTAAACACTCCCTGCCTTCCTCTTTAAAAATAGTTTTTCCTCTTCTGTCTTGTATTCTAGAAATTAATTTAGGCTTAATTTTTTTTCCACCATTTATAAAAGGTGCATATGCTGATGTAAGATTAATTAATGTAGTTTCAGCTGCGCCCAATGAAACTGATAGTAGCTCTGGTATTTCATCATAAATATTTAACTCTTTTGATAATCTCAATATTTCTTGCAAACCTAAAATTTTAGCAATTCTTACTGTCATTAAATTTCTTGAATATTCAATTCCTTTTCTAAATGTAGATGGACCATAAAATTTTTTTCCATAATTTTCTGGCTTCCAGTTTTTTAGTCCTACTCCTTGACTTTCTACAAAAGGAGCATCTAAAATAATTGAATTTGGTGAAAAACCATTTTCCAATGCTGCAGCATAAACAATCGGTTTAAAAGCTGAACCAGGTTGCCTCTTAGCTTGAGTAACTCTATTAAATTCACTAGTTTTAAAATTAAAACCTCCAACTAAAGCCAAAACATCTCCATTGAAGGGGTCTAATGCAACAATCCCACCATTTACTTTGGGGTATTGTTTTATTATCCATTTATTTTTAATTTTTTTAACAAAAATAATATCTCCAACCTTATGAACGTCTTGAATGGATTTTTTAAATCGTAGAGTCCATTTTAAATCATTCAATAACAAAACTCCTTCCGAGTCTTTTTTATCTTCATTGATTATTCTTAAATTTATTTGGCTATCATTGATAGAAACTATTTCAGCAATATTCCATTGAAGTGTTGGGTCTAATTTGTATTGCAAAATTTTGTTTTCCCAATTTTTATTTTTAATCTTATTTGTAATAGCTCCTCTCCAACCTCTTCTTTGATCAAAGTCCTCTATTCCTTTCCTTAGAGATTTTAAGGCTTGTATTTGATATCTGATATTAAGAGGGGTGCTGATACTTAAACCCTGGGAATAAAGTTTTTCAAATCCATAAATATCTTTAACTTTTCTTCTTACTTCTTCAGTATACGAATTCGCTTCATTCACTATTTCAATTTTTCTTTTTTTAAGACTCAGTTCTGTACTTTTAAGTTTTTTAAGTTCTATTTTAGAAATAAAATTATTATCTGCCAAATTTTGGATCACTAAATTTCTTCGAAATTTAGCAACTTCAGGATATTTATATGGGTTATATTTACTTGGAGCTTTTGGAAGAGCTGCTAATAAAGCAGCCTCTGAATAATTTAAATCTTTTATTGATTTATCAAAGTATTCTAGACTAGCCGCAGCTATTCCATAAGTTCCTTGACCTAAGTAAATTTGATTTAAGTAAAGTTCTAAAATTCTTTTTTTTGTATACGCTCTCTCTATTCTAAAAGCTAAAATTGCTTCTTTAATTTTTCTCTTTAATGATACCTCACTTGTTAGTAAGAAATTTTTGGCAACTTGTTGGGTAATGGTTGAGGCTCCTTCCAATCTTTTATTTTGTGTTATATTTTTTAAATTATTTATTACAGCCCTTAGAATTCCCTTAGCGTCTATTCCTGGGTGGCTAAAAAAATTTTTATCTTCTGCTGATAGAAAAGAGTGTATTACTTTTTCTGGAATTGAATCGTAGGGAATAAATAGTCTTTTTTCTATGGCATATTCAGCTATTAACTTTCTATCATTTGAGTAAACCCTGCTAGAAATTGGGGGCTGATAATTTGAGAGCTTTTTATAGTCAGGTAATCCTATAGAAAAATACCATAAAGTTGAGAATGCAAAAAATACTACTATTGCAATGAAAATAATTAAAAATTTAAGTGCAAAATTAAAAAAATTTAACATATATTTAAGTTTATAATGATAATTCTGACTATCTTTAGGCATTTTTTAATTAAAATGTATAATTAATTTTAAAATTGTATAAAATAAGACTTCATGACAATTTTTAAAATTTTGAATCAAAAAAAAATGACAGGAATTCTATTAAAATGGAAAAAAACTTATATATCGATGCGTCGCATCCAAACGAAACTCGTATTGTACTTAAATCTAATGATATTATCGAAGAATATGAGTATGAAGATAAAAATAATTTAAACTTTAAAAATAATATTTATCTTGCAACAATCAGTAGGGTTGAACCTTCTCTACAAGCTGCTTTTGTAAATTTTGGAAGAGAAAGGCACGGTTTTTTGGCATTTAATGACATCCAATCAGACTATTATCAGCTACCTTTTGAAGATAAAGAAAAGATAAGAATTGCTGAAGAAAAAATCAGAGAAGAATTAAAAGATAAAACAGTCGAAATAAATCAAGATAGCTCTACAACCGATATCTTTCATGAGAGTAAAGATGAAAAAATAGAAAGCAACATAGAATCAAATGCTTCTTTAGAAAAAAAAAATAATTTTCATGAAAGAGTAAAATCATCTTACGGAATAAAAAAATACAAAATACAGGAAGTAATAAAACCTGGTCAAGTAATTTTAATTCAAGTTATTAAAGAAGAAAGGGGTCAAAAAGGGGCTGCTTTAACTACCTTTATTTCTTTAGCTGGTAAATACCTTGTATTGATGCCCAACACACCAAAAGGTGGAGGTATATCTAGAAAAATATTTAATTCAACTGATCGTCAAAAAATTAGATCTATTTTAAATAAAATTGAAATTCCTAATAGTATGGGAATAATAGTTAGAACAGCTGGAGCTAATAAAACTAAAAATGAAATTGAAAAAGATTTTGAAAATACTTTAAAGACCTGGGAAGACATCAAACAAAACGCTTTAAATTCTAACGCTCCATCTCTGGTATATGAAGAAGGAGATATAATAAAAAGGACTATAAGAGATACATACGATAATGAAACAAAAAATGTATATGTTGAAGGAAATGAGGCTTATCAAAAAGCAAAAAAATTTATGAAAGAATTAATGCCAAAGAATGTTAAAAATGTAAAAAAGTATAGAGGGAAAATACCATTATTTAATGATGCAAATATACAAAAAGATTTGATTAATATTTATGATACAACAGTAAAACTAAAATCTGGTGGATACTTAGTTATAAATCCTACTGAGGCATTAGTTTCTATTGATATAAACTCTGGTCAGTCAACTAAACAAACCAACATTGAGAAAACTGCACTGAATACAAATTTAGAGGCTGCGGTAGAAATTGCTCGTCAAATCAAGTTAAGAGATTTATCAGGTTTAATTGTAATTGATTTCATTGATATGATGAACTTTTATAACAGAAGAATAGTAGAAAAAAAAATGAGAGAGAGTATTAGGAAAGATAGAGCTAGAATACAAATTGGAAAAATAAGCAACTTCGGTCTGTTAGAAATGACTAGACAAAGATTGAGAGAAGCTTCAATAAAATGGGAAACTCAATTATCTCTTTCCTCTTTTTCTCAAAAAATATTAAAGAAGGTTCAACACTTAGCTTTTACAGAAAAAGTAAAAATTGTTAAATGTTTTGTGCCAGAAAAAGTGAAGCTTTTTATAGAAGGCAACCTATTTGATGAGCTAGAATATTTTCAAAAAAAATATTCTTTAGAAATAAAAATTTTATCTGAAGAAAATTTTATTATCCCAGAATATAAAATTGAATTATTAAATAAGTCAAACAAAGTTATTAATTCCATAGAGAATATTGAAAAAATAATAAAAAAAACAAAGATTCAAACAAAAGAAATCAAAAAAATAAAGAACAAGGATTCGATAAAAATAAAAAATAAAGTTAAAAAGACTAAGTCTAAAAAAAAAATAAGAACCCTATGGGTTAGAAGAAAAAAATTAAATTAAACCTTTTAATAGCGAACTTGGAGTCGCAAAGTAATTTTTGTTCATTCTTCCAGCTAAAAATGAATTTCTACCAGATATAACTGCATCTTTAAATGCTTTTGCCATTAATATTGGTTTCTTCGCATTTGCTATGGCGCTATTAATTAAAACTCCATCACAACCTAGCTCCATTGCTATTGTTGCATCTGATGCTGTGCCTATTCCTGCATCTACTATTACAGGCACTTTTGATTGCTTTACAATTAATGAAATATTGATTTTATTTTGCAAACCAAGACCTGATCCTATAGGTGATGCCAAAGGCATAATAGCTGCTGCACCATTTTCTTCCAATTTTTTTGCTAATAATGGATCGTCAGTGCAATAAACCATAACTTTAAATCCTTCTTTGGTAAGTATTTTAGTAGATTTAATTGTTTCGATCATGTTTGGAAATAGGGTTTTTTTATCTCCTAATACTTCTAATTTAACTAACTTCCATCCCCCCATTTCTCGAGCTAACCTTAAAGTTCTTAAGGCTTCCTCGGAATTAAAGCATCCCGCCGTATTTGGTAAATAAATAATTTTCTTTGGATTTAGATAATCAGTCAATAAAGGTTTTTTTTTATCTAAAATATTTACTCTCCTAACAGCAACTGTTACCATATCAGCTCCTGAAGCATAGATAGCCTTCGCTGTTTCGGAAAAACTTTTGTATTTTCCAGTACCAACAATTAACCTAGATTTAAGTCCTTTGCCTGCTATCTTTAAAATATCTTTTTTCATGTTAGCCGCCACCTATAAAATGTACAATCTCGATTTTATCATTATTTTTTAGAATTTTTCCTTTAAAACTTTCTTTTGAAATAATAACACCATTGTATTCTATTGCGATCTTCTTGTTCGATAATTTATATTTTTTAAGTAGATCGAATATTGAATAATTAGTTTTTATAACTACTTTTTTTCCATTTAATTGTATTTTTGCCATAATTGAGTTATTAAATTATAATTAAAGTCTTATGGATAAAATTATAATTGTTAATGGGCCTAATCTCAACCTTTTAGGAGAGAGAGAAAAGAACCAATATGGAAATATCACGCTTAAGGATATTGAAAATAATTGTAATGATTTCGCAGCTAAAAATAATATTAAACTTTCTTTTTATCAGTCAAATATTGAGGGAGAACTAGTGAACGAAATTCAAAAATCTAGAAATAGCCAGGATGGAATAATAATTAATGCGGGAGGTTATACTCATACTTCTGTAGCCATTCACGATGCCTTAAAAATATTAAAAATTCCAATTATTGAATTGCATATAAGCAATGTTTATAATAGAGAAGAGTTCAGACATAAATCTTTGATCAGTAAAGTTGCTAAAGGAGTAATCTGTGGTTTTGGTGCTGATGGATATTTGTTATCTTTACAGGCAATTAAAAAATTTTTAAAATGAAAATAGATAAAAAACTTATAAAAGAATTAGTAGATAACTTAAAAGAGTTCGAACTCACTGAACTAGAATATCAAGAAGGTCAAACGAAAATTAAGGTCTCAAAGGCTTCGAAAGGATTAGAGCAAGTAAAAAGTACCGCTGTTGTTTCTCCGAATAAATCAGTTTTAAAATCTTCTGATGAGAACGAAGGAATAAGAGTTAAATCTCCAATAATTGGAACAGCTTACCTAGCGCCGGAACCAGGTGCAAAAAAATTTATTGAAGTCGGAGATAAAATAAAAAAAGGTCAAACTGTGATGATCGTTGAAGCTATGAAAACAATGAATCACGTGCCGTCTACCGTTGATGGTATCGTAAAAAAAATTTTAATTGAAGATGGTCAACCTGTTGAATTTGGACAATCATTGGTTCTCCTTAAATAAACAAATCAATGTTTAAAAAAGTTTTAATAGCTAATAGGGGTGAAATAGCTGTTAGAGTAATCAGAGCTTGTAAAGAATGGGGAATAAAAACAGTTGCAGTTCATTCTGATGTAGATTCTGAATCAATGCATGTTCGACTTGCTGATGAGAGTGTTTGTATAGGATCCCATCAACCTCAAAATAGTTATCTAAATATTTCCTCTATTATGTCTGCTGTAGATTTAACTGGAGCAGAAGCCATTCATCCTGGCTATGGTTTTTTGTCTGAGAATGCAAAGTTTTCTGAAATAGTCAACAAACATGGTATTAAATTTATAGGTCCTGGTGCAGATATAATTTCCAAAATGGGTGACAAGATTGAAGCAAAAAGAATTGCAAAAAAATTTGGTTTGCCTGTGATTGAAGGTTCTGAAGGAGGAGTAAAATCCTTATCCGAAGCAAAATCAATTTGCAAAGAAATTGGGTATCCTATTTTAATTAAAGCAGCTGGTGGTGGTGGAGGAAAAGGAATGAAGATAGTAGACAAAGAGGATCAATTAGAAAATATGTTTTTAACAGCAAAATCTGAAGCAAAAAAATTCTTTAATAATGATGAATTGTATATTGAGAAGTATTTTAAAAATCCTAGGCACATTGAAGTCCAAGTCATATCAGGAAAAAATAAGACTGTGCATTTGGCTGAAAGAGATTGCTCTGTTCAAAGGCGACACCAAAAACTTATTGAAGAGACACCTAGTCCTGTTTTAACTGAAGAGGTAAGAAAAGATCTGTTTGATAAAACTGTAAAAATGGTTGAACAAATTAATTATGAGGGAGCAGGAACTGTAGAATTTATATATGAGAAAGGAAAGTTTTATTTCCTAGAAATGAATACTAGAGTTCAAGTTGAACATCCTGTTACAGAAATGCAGACAGGCATTGACATAGTCAAAGAACAGTTATGGGTTGCATTTACAGGTAATACAGCATTAAACCAAAGTGATATAAAACCTAGAGGCCATACAATTGAATGTAGGATTAATGCTGAGAATCCTGCGCTAGATTTTCAACCTAGTCCGGGAACTATAAGTGTTTGCCACCAACCTTCAGGTTTTAGAACTAGGGTTGATGGTTCTGTATTTCAAGGCTGTAAAATAACGCCTTATTATGACAGTCTAATAGCAAAAGTAATCTGCAAAGGAAGAAATAGAACCGAGGCTATTCAAAGAACTTTAAGGTCCCTTGATGAATTTGTATTAGAAGGAATAACAACTACAATTGATTTACATAAAAAAATTCTTAATCATAAAAAATTTGTAAACTCTGACTTTGATACTAATTGGCTTGGTAAAGAAAAATTTTATTAAGCGCTACCACAATTTAACAGTTGTAAATCATAAATAGCATGATCAAATGGTGTCAAACTTGAATCTGAAGCAAACGTCCAACCATTAAATATAAATACTTGCTCATTTTGATTTTTTGTTAAATCTTTAACTTGCATATAGGCGACACTATCAATCTTATTATTTACTTTAATTTTCCCACATTTCAAAATTTTGATTTCAAGTGGGCCAAATTTTTTAATTTCATTCAAATTAATTATAAATTCAGAAGATTTAGCAGTAATTTTATCAAGACCAATAAGAACTGCTTGGGATGATTTTAAACTTTTAAATTTTTTTTCTTTTAAAATTTCATTAGAGATAGAGTTTTCAATATCATCTAATTCTTCAAAACTTGGCTTTATTTCATCAATGTTTACTAGAGGTGAAGTAATTATTTTGTCTTCTGGATACAGGTAATTTGAAAAAAAAAAATAGATTAATGAAATTAAAAGTACCTTATTTCCAAGTTTCATACTTTTTCTTTAAATTATTTTTAGATATTTTAACTGGTTTGAAACGATTTTCAGTACCTGTCTGATTCTCTAAATGTTTTTTTTGCCAAAGGTATTTTGTTTCTTTGCTTTTAGGAGGTTTATCAATTGTATGGTGCATCCATAAATACCAATCAGATGTAATTTTTGTCGCTTCAATTTTATTAGCATATATAACCCAACGTTCATTTTTTTTACTTTTATAATATTTATTTCCTAATTCATCAGCCCCTACATATCTTCCGAAAAATAATGTTTTTAAAAAAGTTCCAAACGTTTGTTTGTTCCACCAGGTAAAAAATATTTTAAAAATCATATAAAATTTTAATCACACAATTCTTAATTGAATTATTATCTTATAGACACTGTATACAATTAATATATATCTAAATAAAGAGATTCCATTAATTTTATGACAAAATACATAGTCGAAACCTATTATACTTGCACTTTTAAAACGATTCATAGTTTGAATAATCTAGATGATAGAGAACTTTCAAAAATTGATCAGAGAACTGACGGCGAAGTTGAGGTTATAGATGTAAAATTAAACAATAGAAAAACTAAAAAAGTGGGTGGCAAAAAAGATGAAAAACTAAGTAAAAATAAAGTGGAAAATCTATTAACCGACAACATCTCAACACAAATTAAAAACTCAAAAAATGAGATCAATGAAAAACCTCTTAACTTAAAATTAAATAATAATTCTAGATTTAAAATGCCTGATAGAAGAAAAGGTTATATTCAAAAGGCACAGATTGGAGATCATAAAGTATATCTTCATACTGGTGAATATGATGATGGAAAAATTGGAGAAATTTTTATAGATACTAATAAAGAAGGTGAATTAGTAAAAGCGATGATGAATAATTTTGCAATCGCTATATCTTTGGGTCTGCAATATGGTGTCCCTTTAGAGGAATACGTTGACGCATTTATAGACACAAAGTTTGAACCATCAGGCAATGTTATAGGAAACGATAGAATATTAAGCGCTTCATCAATACTTGATTATGTTTTTAGAGAACTTGCAATTTCATATTTGGGCAGAGAAGAATTAGCTCATACACCATCTATAGCGAGCTCAAAGGAATTAATTAACCAAAATGGTGATGATAAATTTCTTACAATTGTAAAGAATATAACGTCAAAAGGCTTTGTCAGAAGTAATTATGAGGAAAAATTAGTCGATTTATCAGATGTGAGAATAAACCTGAAAACGAAAAATTAATTTTTTTTAATTTCTTTCTTTATACCCAACTCTTTAAGTTGTTTGTCATCTACCTCCGAAGGGGCTCCCATCATTAAATCTTGAGCGTTTTGATTCATTGGAAAAAGCGTCACCTCCCTGATGTTTTCTTTATCTGCTAACAACATGACAATTCTATCTATACCTGGTGCTATTCCACCATGAGGTGGGGCTCCATAGCTTAAAGCGTTAATCATTCCACTAAATTTATCATTTACATCTTTTTTACTGTAACCAGCAACTGAAAATAATTTATACATAAGGTCTGGTATGTGATTTCTGATTGCTCCAGATGATAGTTCTATTCCATTACAAACTATATCGTATTGGTAGGCTTTTATATCAAGAGGGTTGTCAAATTCTAAATCATTAATGCTACCCTGAGGCATAGAAAATGGGTTATGGCTAAATATAATTTTTTTTAAATTTTCATCATATTCAAACATTGGGTAATCAACAATCCAACAAAAAGAAAATTGATTTTTGTCAATAATACTTAAATCACTTGCAATCTTATTTCTAGCCGCAGATAAAATTTTTTCTACTTCTTTTTTTTTACCACAAGCTAAAAAAACACTATCTCCTATTTCTGCATTACAATTTTGCATTAATTCTTTTAATGAATCTTCACTAAAAAATTTACCTACTGGTCCCTTACCTTTTATTTCTTTATCTTTTTCAATTGTAAAATAAGCTAATCCGGAGGCACCTTGCTCTTTTGCCCATTTATCAATATTATCAAAAAAACTACGCGGTTTATCTTTTGTGTTTTTTGTGATTATTCCTCTTACAATCGAACCCGATTTTACTAATTTTTTAAATATTTCGAACTTTACATCTTTTCTAGTAAATAAGTTTGTTAACTCATGTATAATTAATGGGTTTCTTAAATCAGGTTTATCTGTTCCATATTTCATCATAGCAGTCTCATAAGTTATTTTAGCAAACTGTTCATTCATGATTTTTTTTGATGAAAATTTTTTAAACAAGTTTACCATTAATTTTTCAACCACATTAAATACATCTTCTTGTTCAACGAATGACATCTCTAAGTCTAACTGATAAAATTCACCTGGACTTCTATCTGCTCTAGCATCTTCATCTCTAAAACAAGGAGCAATTTGAAAATATTTATCAAAACCTGATACCATAATTAA